>JAEIGA010009219.1_pt1 | contig 14926 bp, 15 predicted proteins | sample 9270691 | NCBI WGS metagenome assembly JAEIGA01 (sample SAMN17057246, study PRJNA624740) | gut metagenome | biome: biome; isolation source: fecal sample | host: Bos grunniens | place: China: Xizang | collected 2019
AATATTTAAACGTAAATGGCCGTAGATGTCCATAAATATTTTTGTTTCTGAAACTATATTGTTTAGGCCCACGATGTAGGCAAGTTTGATGCAGTATATAGGAAAGATAAGTCAATCATTAAGTTACTCACTCCCATACGGAGCCATTGGTTCATTGACCAACGATGGAGGAACATTATTACCCCCATAGCCATTCAGCAAATCACACACCTCCGCAGGAGTTCGTACCAAAAGAGGAGAATGCCCAAAATCTTTCACATTACGAGTTACAATCAAATCCGCCCCACATACCATTGCCGTGTAACACTGTACCGCATCTTCGAAATCAGCGAACCCGGAAGACAATGCTTGCTGCAAGACACGAGCATCCACCTCACCCACCGTTAACAGACTATGCAAATCCCGCAACAGTTCCAACAAGCGTCCATGTCCGTATTGTTTCTTGAGAACATAATAGATGATGGTAAAAGAAAGTGCAGAGACACACAATTCGTATTTCTTTTGCAAGCACAACATAATCATTCGGTTAGCATCCTCTGCAAAAGGTTGCCGCTTGGCCAAGTAATCAATTACGACATTTGTATCTAGGAACAGTTTCATCACATATAATATTTAGCGGATAAAGCAGCAGCCAATTCCTCTTTGTAGTCAAAATCCTCAGGTAGTTGTACACAGCCATACATACGCTGCGCCAGTTTGACTTTATCCTTTGCAGAAATAGCCACGGGCTGCGATTGCACCATACCCCACCCCATTTTCTTTACCAGTTCACTTAGGAAGTGAACGTCAGAACGGGGAATATTAAGATTTACATTAACAACATTCTCCATATCACAAAACATTATCACACTGCGAAAATACGCAGAATATTTGAAAAAACAAATCGGACGGGGAAAAAGTTAGTGATACAACAAGGGCCGCACCCATCAGGATGCAGCCCTCGCTATGCTAACCGCTAACGGCTAACAGCCAATAGCTAACAGCTAATAGCTAACAGCGCAGCTTCTCTGCTCCCCCCCATAACCTTTAACCGCTGCAAGGCAGCTCTTAACCATTAACCTATTAAAAAAGCTAACAGCTAACAGCCAACAGCTAACAGCGCAGCTTCGCTGCTCTCCCCTAACCCTATAACCGCTAACGACTAATCCCCCAACATCTCTTCATAGAACTCCACCCAAGCCTGCGATACCAGCTTGTTATCGAAGGTCTCCTCCACACGCTTGCGACCAGCAGCACCATGAGCTTTGCGAAGGTCGGCATCGTGGTAGTATTGCTTCATGCACTGGTAGAGTCCTTCAGGATCATTCACATGGCAGCGCAGACCCGTCACACCCTCTACAGAGGCATCCACCACCCCATAGGCATCACTGGTGATAACAGGCAATCCAAGAGCCTGTGCCTCAATCACACTGGAGCCGAAGCCCTCGCGCCAAGTGGGCAACACAAACACATCACCTGCTTGCAGCGCGTCGTAGGGTTTGTTTGTACGGCCCGGATAGAAGAAATTCACATCGCGCTTGATATTAGGATATGCCAACGATTTCTCTTCATAGCCTTCCTCATCAGTACCATAAAGCAGAAGTTTAGCCTTCGGGCACTCAGGCACCAGTTTATTGAAAGCCTCATATAGTTCGCCAATGCCCTTGTCATGGTTCAGACGACCGAGGAAGATGTATACCACATCATCGGCCTTGAAGCCTAACTTTTCTCTCTCTGCATTGCGCACTGCGGATGAGATTTTAAAGTTCTCGAGCTTCACGCCACAGATTGATCCCTTTGCCAATACGGTGCTATTCTCTTCCTTAAGCACTCCTTCATCGATAAGGAATTGGCGTTGCGAGTGCCCATCAACTAACAGTTTTGTATTAAGCATAGCCGGTATGCGGTCCATAAACTTTAGCAGGCTGCGCATCACCCCTTTACGGGTAGCCCACACCTGCCCAGTGTAGATATGGATACGATTGGACACCCCAGCCCACTTACCCGCAACAGCAGTGAGCAAACCAGCTTTGGGAGTCACCGAATGCACACTCTCAAAACCCTCTTGCTTTAACATCTTACGAAGCGCGAACAGCGCTTTCAGGTCATTCACTATGTTTATGCTGCGCATGATGGGGAAAGCATGGCACTTCACTCCAATCTCTGTAAAGAGTTTTTTAGACTCTTCATCGGGGAAGTTAGCATACAAATGCACCTCATATTCTGAAGTCAGTTGTAAAAAGTGATTATATAAAAACGCACTGGCTGTTCCTGGAATAGCTACTATAAATGCAATCTTTTTCATAATATATGATATAAAAATCTACTCGATATAGATTACTACTTAAAAATACGCCTCATCAATGCACTTCTCCTAATTTTATCGTACAAAGCATTTGGAAGCAATCCAATTATTATTGGTCGAAAACAATGAATTCTATAATACCAAGGTAATCCAACCATTGGATAACCAATCCACTTCACATAAAATTCATTTCTTCTGTTCTTCCAAGTACGTCTTCTTTTCGCATTACGATCATCTCTCATCATATAGAGACTCTCTGGCATTTGAAACAATTTATATCCTGCATGATAAAGTTTAAACCAGAGATGATAATCCTCAACTCTCAACAACCTATCATCTACTGTATATCCATCCACAGCTTTAAAGGCCTCTGTTCTTGCCATACAGGGCGCATGGCTAACAGGAGAACGAAATAAGAAGTCTTTTGGTTTTACTTCTCCTTTTCCTATTCCTTTACGAAAAATACCATTATCATCAAAATAAGTACATGGAGTACTTACGACGGCATATTCTGGATGAGTATCTAAAAAGTTTACTTCCACCTCAAATCGAGTAGGCATTGAGATATCATCCCCATCCATACGGGCAATATATTCACTCTTTGCTGCATCTAAGCACTTATTGAGGGTCGCATTGAGCCCTAAGTTCTGCTCATTGCGAAGTAACACAATATTATCATGCTTGCGTTGATTCTCCAAGGCCACCTCATAGGTGTTATCTTTCGAACCATCATCACAAAGGATAATCTCAAAATCTTGATAGGTTTGAGCATATAGGGAATCCAATGCCTCCTGCAAAGTAGAGGCACAATTATAGATTCCCATCAGTACCGAAATTCTAGGCATAGTCAATTGTTGTTTATCTGATTAGCAAAATCAAGCATACTATATGATTTCATTCCATATTGGTCATGACATTTCTTATATACTTGAAGGATTTTTTCAAACATCTCCATATTCTTATCGACATTATTTCCAAAGTTATGAGGATGCCACCACAAATGATACAGTTCTCCATTTTGAGCAGCATATGTTATTTCATTACATATCCTCTTCACCTTTAATGGTTCCAAAAAAGCAAGTTTAGAGCTATAAGGTCTCAACATACGACTTGCTTGTACATTTACCATTCCATGCACCTGTTCAATTTCCGCATAGGACACAGACGAATTACCTCCCCAATTAATATAAGTATCCAACAGTCGGGCTATACGATTTTTTAAAACCTCTAATCGACTTTTAGGACGATTAAAAAAATGTTTAGCATTGCCTCTATAGCAAAGTAACCCATTTTTAGCACAGACTTTTAAATATTCCTCGCTAACCTGGTTTTTAGGAAACACAATACTCTTTATTGAGCAATCCTTCTTATGAGCTACTTCAATTGCTTTTCTCAAATCTGCCTCAAATTGTTCTATAGTCTGCCCTTGTTCGTCGCAATAATAATGACAGTATGTATGTGTACCAATCTCAACAAAAGAATTATTTTTTAGGAGCTCTACTGTTTGAGGTGAAAAGTAAAGAGACTCTTCTTGTTCAGATACCATTTGAATATAGTTATTCTCATACGGGGAACAACTATGTTTCTCGTATGAAGGCAACAACTCTGGTAAACTATTAAGAGCCTCCTGCTTATCTGCCAGCATTATCATCCCAACGGTAGCAAATGTTGCTTTCACCTCATATTTTTCAAGTAACTCCAATATCCTTTCGATGACAATAGGAACTCTTGCAACATGAGTTTTTCCATATGCCTCAGGGGTACTCCACTCTAAGCACCCCCACATTAGTTCATAGTCTAATGATAAGATTAACGCCCCATTATTCATGCTACAGACTTATAACTGTTTGATGACTTTACAAGGATTACCAACAGCAACTGTCCAGGCGGGAATATCCTTAGTGACAACTGAATGTGCGCCAATTATAGCGCCCTCTCCAACCGTTACCCCCGGCATAATCATCGACCCCATTCCTATCTGACACCCCTTTTTCAGAACTACAGGAGCATATATATAGGGCAACTTACCTCCATCATCTCCCTTCTGATATCCACTTAGATCACGACGATGACATAAAAGAGTGCAATGATTGGTTATAATAACTCCATCTTCAACATGAATCAAGTCGGTGTTACCCACATCAACCGCCACAGAGTGTCCTATGCAAACTCTCTTTCCAACATGACACCCCATTTTTCTCCATATTCTTGCTCGGCGAGAATTAAAGTCTCTTGTATGAAATAAACCTGGACGATATGATTTTCTAAAAAGATAAGCTATCCGAATCGTTTTAATCGTATGTTTTAAAACTCCAAACATGGAGATATTCCCATACTTCTTCTCATCATGAATAATCCCAATCCTTTTCAGTATTCGAAAAGTTAATGAATTCTTAACATCAGTCATATTCTTACATTTTACAATTAAGCATAATAGATAAATACCATAAACATCGTGAACAAAAGATGCAACGACATAACTCTTACAAACAGCTTCTTATTTCTATAAACGCCCTCAAAACTAGGAGATAAGAAGGGATACGAGAGTACCATTGGATATAAGAACCAAGATAGCGCAGCAATTCGATTGGTAAAACTAGCATACATACAGAGCATCCAAACACTATTTAAGAGAATATATAGATTTAGCACAAATCGATAGCCTTCATCTTCTATTTTCTTCTTTTCGGTTATATACCATCCTAACAGTATAGGCATGAAGCTATATAACATAAAGTCAAGTCTCAAGCCTGTCAACCATGCACCCTCATCCCCTGCCAAAAGGTATCCTGCACCCTTTTCGTCCGTTAACCCCGCAAATAGAAATTGAAAATAACTAACATGTACTATAGCCAATAATGCAGAAATGAGCCAAAGAACATAATAAACTTTTGTATTTTTGTAAATACTAACAATTATGTATGCAATAATACAAACATGCATCGCATGATGAATACCCCAACTAATCAAAAGGAAACACGCAGCGAGTACTATTCGCTTTCGAAAAGCGATGGCGCAACAAAAGACCGAAGCCGCCATACCAGCCTTAAAACCATTCGTAGCAGAAGTATATGATATAAATGCCGCTAGAAATATTAGAAATGCAGTATATGTATGGTGGGGAAACATTACCTTACACGACAAGTATCTCATTCCATAATATATAGCAGCACATAAGACCAAAAAATAACTAAAATTCACCTTTTGAGAAGAGAACCATAACAACGCATTATCAAAAATAAGATTTTCAGCCAAAGGGTCAAACTCAAAAGGATATCCAAATTCTTGCTTGTAATACATAGAAATACCGACGGTATCAGTCAAGACATCCAAATAAGGTCTAAATCCTATGAATAATATAAGAAAACACAACAAAATCAAGCCAGGAATGTAACTTTCCACAAAACGGGCTCTATGGCTTTTAAATTTATCTATCTGAAAAAACGTGCATATGGCAACTATTATCAAATAGATATACTGATAATAAACTCCATTAATCATGATTAACAATTCCTTTACTTTCCTTTTTCCTGCAAATTAGTTCCATCATGGATTCTGCGACCTTATCTCCAGCCCATCGTTTTCTAACAAACTCACATCCAGCATTTGCAATACTTTCCAAAGTCTCTTGATTCTCAGCTCTCTGCCAGAATTCCACGGTCGTTTTTAGACCTTCTTTTGTACCATCATAGGTAATGTAATGCACTCCAGGGATAAGTCCAAGATCTCGGTACATAGGAGAGTCCAAACCAATATACGCACTGCCACATGCCATACCTTCAACAAAACCGATTCCAGGAACACCCAATATCTCCTCACCTAAAAGGTGCATCTTATAATCATTAAACTTCTCCACCATATCAAACGAGAAGTATTTCTTTTGCTTCCCGACATGAGTGCGGTTGTAGAATTTCTTGTAAAGTTTAATTAGAGCATTGTCTGTAGAATTAATAATTTTTCCCGGCTCATCTTCTAGATAATCAAAACTATAACAATCTACAGTATCCTTAAAAAACTCGGGATTATCCTTTACGAACTTTCTTGCTGGTTGATCACATGGATCTCCATACACAGACAGAAATTCTGGATGCTTTTTATATGTAATTGTTCCTGTAGAGAAACATTTGTTTTGACGTTCGGCAAAAGGCTTTATATTCTTAAAGCGTTCAGCAAAAACAAAGGGGTGAACTATCCAAGGCAAATCTGTATGATAATATTTCCTAAAAATCTCAGAAGATTTACTTAAATTAACTTCATTCATGAAGCAGTCAAAATCGGCCTCTTTAATACGAGTATCTTCACCATCGCGTCCATGAAAGTGTAGCATACTCAACACCTTGAACGCTTTTATATCTTTCAACCCCCTTAATCCCTCGTGGCAAACATTGTAAGCTATCACAATATCATCTTCTTTTATATCCGAAGGCTTCGTCAACACGGGAATAAAACTTGGATTTATTCCATTCTTACGGAGAGTAATCTTATTCTCCAAACGGGAAAATTTATTCAAAAATTTCATCAATGGGCCATTTCCATTGGTATAAAGAGAAAAACCACGATCATTAATATAGTTACACACCTGATATTTCTCGGGATGATCCAACAAATACTTCAGCAAGTAACCATGCTTTATCGCTGCCGAATACTTAAACACATAGACCATCGCTACACGCATCAGCATCCAATTGGAATGGAGATTAACAAATACTATTCTTTGCATATTACTATTCTTTTAAGAATTAAACACTTGCTGCATCTGCTCTACCATATAGTTAATAGAGAACTTTTGCAAATCAACATCACTTATTTCTAATTTTATTTTCTTATCCAACAAATCACTCATAACCCTTGCCCAATCTGAATCATCATCACTTAATGATTTATACAGACATCCACCACAATTGGCCTCTTGTGGTACTTCTGTAGAGACAAGACAGGGCAAACCTGCAGCTTGCGCCTCAATAATAACTATACCAAGCCCCTCAAAGGAACTGGGCATGAAAAAGAGATTACAACATTGAAGTATCTCATTCACATCTGACCGCTGGCCTAAGAAATGCGCGCGATTCTGTAGTCCATTTTGCTTAAAAATCTCCTCGCATTCAGTTCTCAGATTTCCATCACCGACCCAAACAAAATCACAATTATCTCTTAACTTACATAGTTCCACAAAAGATTTTGCGATAAATATCGGGTTCTTTTGAGGAATTATTCTCCCGACTGTTACGATATTGTATTTTGCTGTAAGTCCTAATTCCTTTTTCTTTGCCTCATTATCAATCTGCATTCTATAAACATCCAGGTCTATTCCATTATTGATGACAATCGGATATTTATCATGCTTCCAATCATGCCCTTGATATAAGAAATCCATGGCCACCTCAGAACAACCCAATCTCCTATTTGAAAAAGTCCAACACATCCATCTCATCACACGCTGATATATGCGTATCATCATCGTCTGCCCTTGCACCAATGCTTTCTGTTGATTACCATTATGCGAATGGCAGATTCTCATAGGCACACCTGCCAACCATGCAATGAAAAGTTGAGGGCCATTAAACAAATCTATATTAGTATGAAAGACATCGACCTTTTCCTTTCTTAGAATCTTATATAGTCTCCAAAAATGTTTCAACTTGCTCTTGAAACCCGCTAAAGGACTTGTTCGAAGAATTCTACATCCTTCGGACAATACCTCAGCTTCCCGAATTAGACTTTCCGGCTTTAGGCTTGGATTAACGACAATAACATCAAACTTTTGTTTATCGAGTCCGCGGCATAAGTTTACGACAAACGTATCAGTACCACCACGAGCAAGCCCATTTTGTAGTATACAAACTTTCTGTTTCATCTTCTCCAACAATGCATTCTTCTAGGGATACACTTACTTTTTCAGAAACTTTAAAATCTTTCCAAAATTGTAACACCTAGCAAGAATTAAAGCCGAAAACAATTTGTCAATTGTCAATAACCGACTAGATAGTATATGAGAACTATTCTCTATAACACTTCTCTGCCTTAATTTTATGTGCTCATCGTAATTATAATCAGAGAGAGCAGCAAAATAAATCCCCCAAAAATCCTCTATAGCAAATCTTGCCTTAGCAACACTCAAGTATTGCGGCCATTTTACGGCAGTATCTTTTACAATCTCTTGCCAAACGAAATGACCAGTCCCTTTCTTTTCTGGGGTCCACTTTTGCCGAGATATACTCTGAGGATTCTTACGATAATGGTAAAGTTGCTTTCCTGTCAAAACTATACTACTTACATCCTGCAAAAAACTCCAGCAAAACAAAGCATCCTCACCATAAGAGATTCCACAATGAAATTTACAATTGTGTAATAAACTTGTTTTCACAAGTTTATTACACAATGAACCATTTAATCTAATATGTCGCAAAAATTCCTTGATTACTTTTTCTTGAGGCCAAAATTCCTCCGTGTATACCGTTTGGGGGATACCATCATTGATAACATTCCCACAAGTAACGACATCTGCTTGGTTTTCGGTAGCTTTACCTAGCAAGAACTCAACCATATCAAGTTCTACCCAATCATCCGAGTCAACGAAAAGGACAAAATCGCCCTTGATTTTCTCTAACAGGTGATTACGAGTCACTGCTACCCCCTGATTCTCCTGGTGATATATCTCTATGCGACTATCTTGTGCGGCATATTGCTGCATAATAGCCCAAGAGTTATCGGAACTGCCATCATCAATCAATACGATTTGCAGATGGGAATAGGTTTGTCCCAACAAACTATCCAAACATTGAGGGAGGTATGCCTCTACATTATAGACAGGGACGAGGATAGATACTAATGGATTATTCATATCTTCGGTAATCATTAGAGGTTCCCCAATCTTTGTACTCCTCCACGATCATGGGACGGAATGCTTTCTTGTCGAGCAACATGGAATAGATAATGTGCGACAGGTAGAGCTTGCCGTAGCGACGAAGCCTGTTGTAGTAGCTTCTATAAACTGCTGCATCCTGGATATAATATCCTCCCGCACTGATATAATGGCCCACCACATTCTTCTCGATGATATTGGTAGGGTAATACATATCATCAACGGCCACGTAGCTCTTGTCCTTGGGCGACAAGATATCCAGTTCCTCGATAGGGAATATGGCCACACCATTCTCATCGACGAGAGAGGTCTTGAAGTAGGAGTCGGCATCCTTGATGAAGATGCTGCCTTGGATATGCTCTTGCATGATGGTTTGGCAAATGGTCTCTGCCTGGTCCTGCGTGGGAGCATCAAGCACCACCACCTTAGCATTGCGGATACCCAAGCGCTTGAACTGCAAACGAAGGTTGTCACCCACGAAGAAGCGCTCATCATGCTTGCGCAGTACGGTGAAGTAGATGTTATCGAACTGCTCCAACTCCAACCCTAAGATACTCTTCAAACAGATAATGACACCATCGCCATCCAAGCCAAACACATAGGGCAGGCCATCCTTATACTCTGCCTTATCAGCAGCCACGGGCACAATCAAGTTCTTGATGGTAGCTCCAGAGAGGATTTCTGGCACTGCATCGACCTGTGCGGCAGATGCTCCCCTACCCTCTATCTCGTCAAGGATACCTGTCAGGATATTCTTCAGATAGGCTATCACCTTTTCTTCATGAGCATAGGGGAGGATGCGCAAGATATTCATCAGCTGCACCACCTTGTAGTAGTCGCGATACCATGTGTACTTGGCGCTGAAGTATCTATCAATCTCCTGGTCTATCTTATCCAATACTATATGCAGACGCACCTCATCGCACTGCTTTGAGTACATGAGCTGCGACCAATGATAGGCTGTATCCTGGCGTATCTTGACAATATCCTGCAAGGGTGTCTCGACAAAGCTATCCAAGAAATCGATCAAGTAGTAGTTATTTCCATTGAAGAGGATGTTGCTGAAGGTGAGGTCGCCATGACAAAGTCCCACGGGAATCACCATATCGGTCAACGCGCCAAAGACCTGTGCGGCACGGTCGATGATGGACTGCACCACAGAGTCGCCCTCGTACAAGAGATTGGTAACGACCTTAGAGCTCACCTCGGTAAACTTTTCCTGGAAGACAGTAGCCGGGACACTCTTCATCTCGCACTGCTCGACCTCATACTCGATGAAGTATTTCAAAGCGCCTATCAAGTAGTCGACCTGCTCAAAACCTGCATGGTTGAAGAACTCAACAAAGTTCTTGCTATAGACATACTGCATCTTGACCACTACGGTCTTGTCGTCGCGATCGATGTCGTAGACCTGGGGCACGCGGATATGCTGATGAGGAACTGCAGCGGCGGCCTTCTGCTTCTGAGCCTGCAACGCCAAGCGGTTCAAGTACTTGGTATCGGCAGTCGACTTGTACACATACAGGTTGCCCTCTTCGGCAACCACATCAATCTGACAACCGCTATATCCTTTTACCTCTATTTTCATAATGGTATATTAATTTTCAAATTGTTGAGGAGATACTACCATATACTGAGCACCCGAAGCCTTTGCAGCCTGGATACCCACCTCGCTATCTTCAAATATCAAGGTCTCTGAGGGGGCTACGCCCAATGCCTCCATGGTCTTGATATAGATCTCGGGGGAGGGCTTACCCTGCTTCACATCGATGCCTGCATAGACGATGTCAAACGCATCGGCCAAGCCTAAGTGGTTGATGGCATTCATCAAGTTTTCCTTTCGTGCAGTAGAAGCAATAGCTGTCTTACATCTCATAGCATGCATGCTCTGCAACAACTGAATAAGCGCTGAATTAGGACGGAGATGAGTAAAATATGTGGGGTAAGCCTTCATCTTTTCCTCCTTAATTTGTTGCATAATGGCGGTGTCAGTAACGCCTACAGCCTGCATGAACTTCTCAAAACGGAGGCCAAAGCACTCGCGGTATTGCTCTGCCGAAAGTGTCAGACCCACTTTTCGGAACGCATTTTGATAAGCAAACAGGTTGGCCTCAAATGTATCAACCAGTGTACCGTCAAAATCGGTGATGATTGCTTTAATCATAATCTATCAAGGATATATAAGCCTTTTACATATAGCGAGATAACTCCTCAGGAGTGCCATAGCTATAATACTCCTCCATAGGAGCCAAGTGTACCTTCTCACCTTCGGCCAACATATAGTTGTAGAGAAGCGATACATAGTATTCAGGTTTCTTGAACTCCGGCTCATCGAGCAGCTGATGAGCAATCTCTTTGAAACGCTTACCGACGCTGAAGAAGTAAGCACCACAAAGAGCGTGGTTGCTGATAACCTCCTTTTCCGCAGTGCGGCATACAAGTCCATCTGCACCCAACTCGGCATAGCTATACTTCGGTTCGCTGCTTTCAAAAGACACCAAAGCACCCCCATTAACCTCTTCAATCGATTTGGATAGTATAGACTTTATGATTTCGATAAATTGCTTACTACGAAACTCCAAGTCGCAATCCATCACAATAACTGCATCATTATCATCAATGGCACTCTCGGCCATCAAGCAGGTCTCCACTGCACCACGTGTGGTTTTAAGCACGCTGAAAACATTCGCATCGGGCAAGAAACTCTTGATACCCTCATCGATTCCATATTTGTCAATATGTTCCTGACGTACGATGAAGCTATATTTCATATCAATACCATCAGCAGCTACACTACTAATCGCATGTTTAAACAATGGATTACCATTCAATTCGATTAGGGGCTTGGGAGTTTTCCACCCCGCATTGGCAAAGCGAGATCCCTCACCAGCCATAGGCATTATAATATGTAATTTTCTCATTTACTCTGCTATCTATATTCTCTTATTTAAATGCAACTTATTTAGTATATAGTCCTTTACATAGGAACGCTGGTTTTTATTTAGAGCAAAAATATATATTAATATAATCATTATTAATATATCACAAATCGTAATAGTGACCAAGCGATGAAAGCCCACTTCCAACCCTCTATATACAAATGACACTAATACAATAGCACACAAAGCGATTAGCACTGAATTAGCAATTACACGCAGAATCGGCAAAACACGAATTTCCTTTATTAAATTCTTAAGAATCCAAATATCAGAAAACACGACGAGCACATTGGACACCAAACTAATCCCATAAACAACAGCTGCATCATACCCGAGTTTCAGAAAAAAGAACGATACTGGTATGGTTAACATAAACAACGTACCAGTTAAAAGAGAAAGCCGCTTAATCCTACCTGTAGCATGAATGCCTATTACTATAACCGTATTGATAATCCCAACACAATTGGCGAGAAGTGTCAAACGAATAAACGATTCCACATATTTAGGAATCTCTCCTAGCCAGAGTTGTACTATAAAGGATGTTTCAAATAGGACAGGTACAGTAAGTGTTAGCATGAATAAAGTTGAAAACTTAATCGCATTATTTATCATACTCTGCATCTCATCCCAATTTTGCTGCGAATAACTTTTGATAATTCTCGGTCGAAATGCCGTAATAATATTAGAAGAGAGACCACTTATAGCGCTATTGACCGTTGTCGCTATGCTACTTGACGCATTAGCCACAACTCCAAAGAAATTATTAATTAAGAAGTTTGAACCTTGCTGCCGAATAGTAAAACACATATTGCCATAAAAATCCCATCCCGTAAAGGATAACATAGGCTTAAAGATTTCCTTTTTCCATACGAAGCGGAATTTAGTTTCTGCAAAGTTACGCATACAATAGATACGATATACCATCATCACTACGAATGAGACAGCTAACATAAGGACAGCATATACAATCAGTTTGTCATTGTATACTAATTTTAAAAGGAACACTATTAAAAGTTTGAGACTTACATTGAGTATTTCTACATAAGCGTAAATATCCATCTTCTCATGTGCAATGATGGACGCATTATAGGGGACTTGAGTAAAGCCCAACATGGCTGAAATTATAGAGCATTGGTATACCCAGTGTGCAGCAACCATGCGTCCCTCGGGAATAACCAATTTGTTACATAAAAACCACATACCCACAGTCTCGGCAAGAAGAAGAACAACTAAGGCAATGCCAATATGGATGATAAGTGCTGAGGAAAAGGTCTCGCGTACCCGCTGTGCATCGCCACGTCCCATCTCAAAGGTCAAAAAACGAGAAGTTGCACCCGACATTGATGAATTCAAGAACGAGAACATGGCAACTACACCACCCACAACACCATAGATGCCATAGTCCTCGACACCGAGAACTTCCAATACCACGCGAGATGTGTACAATGACACCACCATCGATAGCAGCATACGAATATACAGCATCATGGTGTTCTTAGCAATACGTTTGTTATTTGATATCCGATCAGACATTTTATTTTGATTTTAATGTAGAGGGGGGGGGGAGACTTAAACAACAAGAATTACTTCCTCGCTCCAAATAAATACTTAGCTAATATCGGACTTGTACGCAGGACGCTACTTACGACTAAACAAATACCGACAATAATTAACGAAAGCCCACCACCAAGGACCAATTCCAACGCCATATTTCTCCCCTCAGACAAGACGTTTCCTAATTGAGGCAAAACAGGTAAGAAGAACCAATGCAAAAGATAAATATCCAATGTTCGTTTGCCAATGTACTGCAACGCGCTACCAGCCTTTTTGTTCGAAGTGAATGAATCTTGATATACCCTAAACGTATTATAAACTATCAATAATCCCATCAAGCCTATAACAACCTGAAGAACATGATAAGATATCCGTAGGACTATATTATTACTTATATTAGGGTAGATTAGAAAAAGATTAATATAAAAACATATAGCAAATAAAACTATAATAATTAATGCAAAATACCTACTATCTAGAATTCTGTGAAATCTATCTTTATTCATTGAGCATATATATCCAAACGCAAAGTACGGGAAATACCGAAACAAACAATATAAACTAAACAAATCACTCAGTTTACCCACAAAAGGAATAACACCTAAGACATATTTCGCACCAAATAACAACACTGACAGTAAAATCATTATTGTAGTCTGCCGTTTCTTAAATATTGTAGAATTAGAATTATAGGCTAAAACATTCAACGCATAAACCATGATAAACATCTCAAGTAACACAATGGTGAACCAGAAACCATACTTTGTAAAATCCATAATAAATGTCTTAAAATCTATATGCTGATACGCGTAAGCATATAAAAGACCAAAGACAAAAGTAGGAAGTAATTGTATCAGAATCTTCTTTTTACTCATCGTCCACCAGGTCTGTCTATTCCAAACGACATTCGCCTTATAACCAATAAAACCACTTATAAAAAAGAATAAGGGCATGCGAAATGACATAAACAATTGGTTCACAAAAGAGGAATCAGTATGAAAAGACATCAAAGAGACATGGTAGAATACCACTAATATCATGGTGAATCCACGAAGAGCATCAATGTATTCGATACGCTTTTTAGGTGCTGGTTGTATTGCTGCTTGATCCATTTCTTGTGTTGTGTTTAGAGTTTAGAGTCTGCTGTTAGCTGTTAGCTTTTGGCTATTGGCTTTTATTGGGGTTAGGGGTATTCTTTGTCAACAGACAACAGACAACAGACAACAGACGATAACGTTGACGATGAGTTTCGCTATGACATCAGGAACTCTTCGATATTCTTAGGGG
>JAEIGA010009220.1_pt1 | contig 14925 bp, 14 predicted proteins | sample 9270691 | NCBI WGS metagenome assembly JAEIGA01 (sample SAMN17057246, study PRJNA624740) | gut metagenome | biome: biome; isolation source: fecal sample | host: Bos grunniens | place: China: Xizang | collected 2019
GTGAGATGTTTTTTGGAATTTGGCGCGCAAACTCTGCAGTCACATAGCGCGGACTATTTGACAAAGAGGTTGTGCGACAAAAACTAAAAACAGCCACAAAGAACGAAGTAAGGAGGGTTAAAACAACTCCTATGCTTTTTTTAAAAAGCTTCGGTACAGTCAATGTGTTACTCAACATCGATTCTTGAGACCTCGTCTACGCCGTCAATGCTTGCAATAGATGCTATAGCCTTCTCAAGTTCGCCCAATGAGTGGATTGAAAAGTCAATAGTGCAGAGTCCGATATGGTCTACAGTCTCAGTAGAGATGCCACTCATAGAGAGGTGCAGCTGCTCGGTGATGCAGAAGATAAGGTCTGAGAGCAGGTGGTAGCGGTCTATGCCTCGGATGCGTATACGCACAGGGTAGAGTACATCCTCGCGCTCTTCAAATGTTGTAAGGTCGTTGACAATAGAGTCTCCCTGCTCAGAAGCGAGGCGGATTGCAGTTGAACAACCGCGCTTATGCAGCGTAATGTTGCCCTGCTCATCCTTAAAACCTACAACCTCATCGCCTGGCAGAGGATGGCAGTGGGTACAACGCAGATGTGCCGCCTTTGGTAGGGTTGAAAAGTATGAGTGCAGCGCCTTCTTTGCCTTAAAGGTGCGTACGGCGTTAAGCCAATCGGGCTGTGGTGTTATGTTGCTATCTGTAGCAATCTCGACACAGTCTCCGCGGCTGAGTTGGGTCTTTACGGAGCAGAGACGACCATTGATGCGGGCATAGTGTGCATAGCGACCGATATCGCTGTGAATCTCAAATGCAAAGTCCAGAGCCGTAGCATTCTTTGGTAGAATAACTCCCTGACCTGTAGGTGTAAAGACCATAATATCGTCGTTGTAGAACGAGGATGTGACACCCTCCATAAACTGGATGCCATTTACAGCTACATCGGTTCTAAGTATAGCCTTGAGCTTCTCAAGCCACTTATGTACATTCTGCTCTGTGCGCTCGGCAGCACAACCTAAGCGAGAGTTACGAACCATTCGCTCAGAGGAGATGTGTATCTCCTCCCATACGCCTTGCTCACGCAGAAGCTTAACGTGGAAAGATTGGTAACCATTCTCCTTTGGCGCATTGATGTAGTTTGAAACGCTGCCTGGACGCTCTTTGAAGTAGTCGGTAAGGGCTGCGTAGATCTTCAGCGCATACTCCTTCTCAGAGTACTGCTCGCTCTGAGGATAGATTATACGGATATAGTGGCGACCCGGCACGTGCATAAAGTCGCAGTGCTTGGCCTGCATCTTGCGCCAGATGCTATATGGGCGACGGTAGCGTACCTCGGTGCGGGCTGTAAGCCCTTTAGCCTCAAGAATCTCGCTCATCTTGGCGATAAAAGCCTCAATATGAGGGCGTTTCTGCTCAATGTCACGATCTACCATTGCTGCAAGCTCAAGATACTCGCGAGGGCAACGGTAGCGGAACGATAGATTCTCAAGCTCACTCTTGACGTGATAGAGTCCAAGACGGTTTGCAAGTGGGGCGTAGAAGTAGTCTGTCTCACCGGCAATTTTCATCTGCTTATCAGAGCGCATACTGCTCAGCGTACGCATATTGTGCAGTCGGTCAGCAAGCTTTACAAGCAGTGCGTGGATATCAAAGCTCACCGATTCAAGTATCTGGCGGAAGTTATCCACCTGCTTTGAGTGCTGGTACTTAGCCTTCTTCTGCTTTGTTACGGCGGCAACAAGGCGGGCAACATCGTCACCAAAGCGGTCGCGAATCTGCTCAATTGTATAGTCTGTATCCTCTACAACATCGTGCAGAAAGGCTGTAATAATAGGGTTTGCACCCAGCTCTAACTCCTCGGCAACGATACGCGCCACGGCAATAGGATGGATGATATATGGCTCTCCGGTCTTGCGCTTCTGCTCTGAATGTGCCTCTGCCGCAAGTAGATAGGCGCGCTCAACGCGCACCATATCCTCAGTAGATAATCTCTGAGAGATATTGCTAAATAGAGCTTGAATGCTGCTCTCAATCTGTTGGGTGTAGTCTGCCATAACTCCTAACTATTTTTTTGTCATCCTAATATGTTCTTCTATTGTATGCACCACCTCGCCCATATCATCTACATCTATAGACTTGTGTACGCGGTGCATATGTATAAATTTACCTATAAAGAAGCAGACGCAGCCTAAGAATAGTGCCGAGGCGCACTTTGCTGTGATATTTGCTGCAGTAAGCTCTCCATTAAGCTCAATAATACCAACGCAGACATCGGCAACAATTGTTGCAACAACAAGAATTGTGAGTACAGCGTTGCCGTGCTGCTCTGCCTCCTTCTGAGTCTGATTACAACCTTCTACTCTGTGGCGCTTGTGACTACGCTTTAGAGCATACTCGTCAAGCATAAAGATAAGCCACTCTATGGCAATCATCATTGCCGGTATAAATAGCATTAGCAGTATCTCTACTATTGTATGTACAGCCGCAATCTGGCACTCGTGCAGCGAGGTGTGGAAGCTGACAAAGAGGTAGAGTAGTGCCGCTGTAAAGCAGAAACCTATCAGCGCACGCTTGTACCACTTCTTATCATTGCGGAAGATATGCTCACGCTCAAATGTAAGCTCGCGCTGCAGAACGTGGTATATGCCGCCAATAATCGGGCCTTGAATGTGGTAGAATTTAATAGCCTTGCGTATGGTCTTAAAGTCGTTTATGTCAACTCTCTGTTTTTGTAGTATCTCAAAATCTGTATTCTCTATCTGATCTGGAGAGAGGTTGTACAGAGTGTTCCATAACTTACGAGAGTGGCGAATCTTGAACAGCTTGCAGATAATGCGGAAGGCCTCTCGCTCGCGGTCTGTAACAGAGTCGTCTGCATTGATAATCTGCATCGTATACTTCAGCTCTCTCTTTAACTCATTGGTAGTAAGAGCCTCGGTGTTCATAAACATACTGCTGCACATAGATTGGTCTGAGCAGAGGAGGCTTGAATAGAGCAGAGATGGCGAATCTCCTGCATTAGGAAAATCGCCCTTCAGACTCTTGATTATCTCTCTGTCATCAACATCTTTGAAGATCTCTTTGTATATCTGGTCCAGCAAATGTTGCTCCCTCTCTTTCAAAACACCGTCCTCTACCATAGCTATGGCACAGAGTCGCATAAACTGTTTCTTTTTGTTAAAGAGGTTGCTGCTTACTATAGTTTGGCTGCTCATAGGTTAGTTGTTTGTAGTAGTTTTATTGCAAAGTAGCTACCTGCGGCGACTTTTTAGCCTGGCTGTTGTCTCCGTGGATGGCTTGCTGCTCAAAGTGCTCTATAAGCTCCTGCTCGTCACGCTCAACCATTATCTCATCCAAAATCTCAAGGGCGTGAGCTCTATTCTGATTACACCTCTCTGCAATCTCCTCGTCTGTAAACGGAACTACGGCAATCGGATGGCTTAGATTACAGATGTTTCTGTCCATATCAATCTCATCTAACCCCTCGATAATTGTGGCTATAATGTCTGCCTGCTCTGGGTCACTGTGTAGATAGTCCCTAACGGCTTTTAGCTCATCACTGTTTAGCTTGCCACTGTCTGCAATATATTGACTTAACAGATTGTCAGTTACTTTTGTTGTCATATGATTATCTGATTTTCAATTATTTACTACTCTCTACTTCTGTCTCTTGGACTTTGTCTTTACAGCCTTGTTCATCTTGCGCTCAATACCCATCTGAATAAGTATTGGGCGAAGCTCTATGTATGCTCGGCTCTTGATGCAGTTTATCTCGGCCTCTGTAGCCTCGCGCTCCTCGCCCTTGAGTTTACGCCACTTTGTAAGTGCCTTAGCTACATTGACACTGCGACGAGCCTGCCCAGGGATAAGACAGAGCTGTAGAACTATGCGAGACTCCTCTTTCTTGAGTTTTGAGATGGCCTGACGCAGAATTGTATACTCATCGCACTTATCTGCAGAGTACTCAAACTCTGGTGTAGAGATAACACACTTGCTAATGTCGCACTGCCCCGACTTGTTGAGTCTCTTGCGCTCTGCGCTAAAGCGATTTGCGGCCACTTTCATCAACCATCCGAAAAATATACGCTTTAGAGTCTCTCCAGAGTTATTTGCACTACCCTCAAAGCTCTTGATTGCGTGGAAGTCGTTCTTTGTAAAATCGACATACAAATCATTTACAAGTCCATCAAAGAGCTCGTCTGTAGAGTACTTAAAGTACTTTGATGCGATGATTCGCATATGGTAATAGAAGGTGTAGTCACGATACTTTGCTTTGTAAAGTATGTGAGCAACGGCCTCCTTGTCGCCCTGCTGAGCAAGGTGCAGCAAGTCGTCAAATGTAAGGGTGTTGTAGCAAATTTTTGCTCTGTTCATCTTAGAGTTTGAGGTGTTTGGGCTACTAAACTTTGTCTCATTGTAGCACAAATTTACTCTAAAATCTCTATTGTTCAAATAATTCCCGTCAAAAAAAGTAGTGGCTCTCATAAAAAACGCAATTTTTATCTATCTATATAGAGTGCTAAAGAGGAAAAAAATATCAATATTTTGACAAAATTTGCTTTTTTGAAGATATATCACTAACTTGCAAAAAAGTTTTATGCCTATGAAAGCGTTTATCTATCTGTTACTATCACTGCTCGGCTTTACAGCGTGCAAGGAAGAGATGCGATGCGAGTACGGTACGCCATCTGTAGATTACAGTGTCAAGGGTCGTGTTACCGATTCAAAAGGTAATCCAATCAAGGGTATTGTTGTCTCATCTACAGGTGTTACTGACAGTGCTACAGGCAAGGGTCTTGAGGCTGTAACGGCTGAAGATGGAAGCTTTGCAACAAACCAGGTGCACGAGTTCGGTATTTTTGGTAAATTGCTCTTTACCGATGCAGACGGAGCAGAGAATGGTGGCGAATTTGCCACTAAGACTGTCGATCTGAATGCTCTGCCAAAGAGCCAGGTTACAGAGGGTGATAGCTGGTATCGTGGCGAGTATGAGGTTACGGCAGATGTAGAGCTTAGAAAAAAGTAGTCAGAACCTTAGGCCGCTATGAGGGATGTAAGTAAGTTGGGGCTTCGTCGTCGTTTAGCCCTTGAACTATGGCGCAAACTTGAGAATGAAAAGGTAGAGAGTCATCCACTGCGTCAGCTCTTCTGGGAGTGTACTCTGAGGTGTAATCTTAATTGTCGTCACTGTGGTAGCGACTGTAAAAATGTTGCTACACAGCCTGATATGCCCCTTGATGATTTTCTTGCAGTCCTTGATAATATTGCTCAAAACACCGACCCACACAAGGTCTTTGTGGTTATTACGGGCGGAGAGCCTCTTATGCGCGCTGACCTTGAGAAGTGTGGTCGCGCAATATATGATAGAGGTTTTCCGTGGGGTATGGTCACAAATGGGCTTGCAATGACCCGCAGACGCTTTGATTCTCTGCTTGCGGCTGGACTACACACGGCAACAGTCTCATTAGATGGTCTTGAGAGCGACCATAACTTTATGAGGGGTAACGCTAAGAGCTTTACGGCAGCCTCTGAGGCTATCCGTATGATGGCTCAGACCGAGGATTTTGTCTTTGATGTGGTCACCTGTGTGAATAGGCGAAATATTGATAAACTTGACGATATTAAAAACTATCTGCTCAGCTTGGGTTGCAAACAGTGGCGACTCTTTACGGTCTTCCCTGTAGGTCGTGCGGCAGAGGATCCAGAGTTGCAACTTGACCGAGAGCAGTTCCATAAACTGTTGCAATATATTGCCGACACTCGCAAAGAGGGTAAAATAGCGGTTCAGTATGGCTGTGAGGGCTTCTTGGGCGCCTATGAAGGCGATGTTAGAGACAACTTCTATGCTTGTCAGGCGGGTATAACAGTAGGCTCTGTGCTTTCTGACGGAGCGATATCGGCCTGTGCGAGTATTCGTGCAAATTACAATCAGGGCAATATCTACAAAGATAAATTCTGGGATGTCTGGACAACTCGCTTTGCCCCTTACCGCAATCGCGAGTGGATGCGTAGTGGCCAGTGTGCCGACTGCTCATATTTCCGCTACTGCAAAGGCAACGGAATGCACCTACGCAATGAGAAGGGCGAGCTTCTGTTCTGCCACCTTAATCGCTTGAAGTAATCCGATTTTATATAGAATAGCCCTCCGCAGTGCCAAATGGTCGTTTTATTCTACTGCGGAGGGCTTAACTATGCCTTATGCCTGCTTAACAAAGCCCTGAGCGCGTAGTTCTATCTCGCCGCCATCTGGGGTTACAAGGAAACAACCTGTTTGAGGCTCTGTAATATGACCGATAATATCTATGCAACCAAGTGCTGCAACCTTCTCGCGCATAGATAGTGGTAGGGTAAAGAGCAGCTCGTAGTCCTCTCCGCCATTTAGTGCTGCCATAACCGGATCGATATTCATCTGCTCGCCCAACTGAGAACATTGGCGTGCTATAGGCATACGCTCAAGATAGATTCTCGCTCCGCAGAGTGATGAACGGCATATCTGCATAAGGTCTGATGAGAGTCCGTCGCTAATATCTATCATTGATGTAGGTACTACACCCTCAGAGGCAAGAGAGCGGATAATATCGTATCGTGCGCGAGGCTTCAGATAACGCTCAAGGAGGTACTCAAAACCATCAAACTGAGGTTTTTCTCCCACAACACCCTCAAGAACACGACTCTCACGCTGAAGAAGCTTAAGTCCAAGATATGGAGCGCCGAGGCTGCCTGTAATGCAGATAAGGTCGTTAACCTGTGCGCCACTGCGGTAGACAATCTTCTCCTTCTTTGCGCGACCTACGGCGGTGATAGATATTATAAGACCATTTATAGAGGCGCTTGTATCTCCACCAACAAGGTCTACCTCCGCCTCGCGGCAGGCAAACTCAATGCCGGCATAGAGATCCTTAAGAAACTCAACAGATATCTTTGAAGATACTGCTACAGAGACTGTTATCTGCTCTGGCAAGGCGTTCATAGCAACAATGTCGCTAATGCCCTTAGTTACAACCTTGTAGCCCAAGTGCTTTGGCGGGAAATATGTCAGGTCAAAGTCTACACCCTCAACCATCATATCTGTTGTTACTACCATTGCGGTGCTCTTAGAGGCCTCAATAACTGCGGCATCATCGCCAACACCCTTAATAGTTGTTTTGCCTGTGGCCTTAAATGGCTCTGTAAGAGTGTCGATAAGTCCAAACTCGCCAAGCTCGGCAATCTCTGTTCTGCCCTTAATCTTTCCCATAGTTTATCTCTGTTTAGTCGTCAGATTAGATGCTTAATTTTATGCAAAGATAGTAATTTTACTTGATATATAGTTTAAAGAACTTCCATATCTCATCGGCAGTATCCATATCACTATCTGCCCACGAGTGTTTGCCTGCCACAACTTCGTAAAACCACACTTGGTTGCCCTCTGTTCCGCCAAGATATCTGTGTGCGATAACTCTATTGCGGCGCAGAGGTAGGGTGTCTGTCTTCTCGTATGTGCAGCGGTTTGCACTTGCCCAGAGGCCTATAGCTCGTGGTGTTGCTATATCTGCACCCCAGCCGTCAGCGTTGTACGGATCGCCATTCCAGCGCGAGAGAGGGTCCTCTGTTCCGTGTACCTCCATCACGGGGATGGCATTTACAGGCTTAAGTGTGCGATACATACACTCCATAATGTGGCCTGATACGGAGGCAACGGCGCGGAAACTATCCGAGGCTTTGTATGCCAACATATAGCTCATTGCTCCACCATTTGAGTGTCCTGTAGCAAAGAGGTTCTTCTTTGAAAGTCTGTACTCTTTCTGTAGATATTTTGCCAAACGCACTGCAAAGCCCACATCGTCCCTCACTCCGCCATTCTCAATATGAAACTGGTAGCCGACATACCAATATGGTTTACCCTTGTAGTCCTTTGGTCCTCGTGGGTAGCAGATTGCAAAGCCCTCGCGGTCTGCAACGGGCTGGAAACCGTAAGGGATAGATGGAATATTCTTTGAGTTATAGCCGTGAAAGACCATTAACAATGGTGCATCGGCTGCAAGGTCTTTCGGTAGGTATAGATAGTAGGTATACTCTACCCCCTTATGACGAAAAGTGTGCTCTGTAAGCCTACCTGTGCCGTTAATATCTGCGGCTGTTGTAATGCCATAGAGTAGTGTTGCACAAAAGAATATTAGTAATCTTTTCATCTCTGTTTTACTATGAAAATAGAGCCCCACATTGTGTGCAGGCTCTATTTAGTTTGTCTGTAAAGATTGACTATGCCAGCTTCTCAATCTCAGTAGCAATGCGCTCAAAGACCTCATCGATAGTTCCGAGGCTTGGTACTGCAATATACTTGCCCTGTGCGCGGTAGTACTCTGCCACTACGGCAGTCTGCTGGTTGTAGATCTCAATGCGGTTGCGGATAATCTCCTCTGAAGCATCGTCCGCTCTGCCAGAGTCCTTGCCACGAAGCAGAATGCGCTGAACTAACTCCTGTTCAGGTACATCCATATAGATCATAACATCTACAGAGTCGCCCATCTTCTCAAGCATCTTGTCAAAAGCCTCTGCCTGAGCCGTTGTGCGTGGGAAACCGTCAAAAATTGTACCCTTAATGCCCTTGTTCTCGTTCAGATAGTTCTCTACCATAGAGATAACTACGCTATCTGGAGCAAGCTCACCACGCGAGATATACTCCTGCATCTGAATGCCGAGTTCGGTCTGCGCCTTAATCTGTGAACGGATAATTTCGCCGGTGGAGATATGCGAGAGTCCAAATTTCTTCTCTAAAAGCTCTGACTGTGTACCCTTGCCACAACCAGGAGCACCAAATAATACTACATTAAGCATAACCTAAATCGTTGTAATAATATGCCACAAAGTTAATCAAAAATTTTAATATTTTGATTATAAAGAGAAAAAAAATAGGGTGTCGCAACATTGCAACCCCCTATTTTGAAGCTTTACTTTGAGGTATATGGTTTAATAACACCGCGCTCTGATTTGCGGATGAACTCTATCAGAGCATCGCGCTCAACAGACTGTGGCACCTGAGCCTCGGCCTCGTTGCAGGCGTTGTTGTAGTTCAGACCGCTCTGGAAGAGTATGCGGCAGGTCTTTGTCAGACTCTCAAGCTGCTCGTCGGTAAAACCGCGACGCTGCAGACCAATACGGTTGAGTCCAGCATAGCTTGAGGTGTCGCTTCTTACGGTGATATATGGAGGAACATCCTTTGAGAGTAGTGTTCCGCCCTGAAGCATCACGTGGTCGCCAATCTTAACCCACTGGTGGATAGCGCAGTGGCCGCCGATAACTACCCAGTCACCAACCTCAACCTCGCCAGCAAATGAGCAACGGTTTGCTACAACACAGTGGCTACCGATAACATCGTCGTGAGCAACGTGAACATAGGCCATAAGTAGGTTTCCGTTGCCGATAACTGTCTTGCCTCGCGATGCAGTACCGCGGCTGATAGTTACGCACTCACGGATATCGTTGTCATCACCAATCTCGGCAGTGGTCTTCTCGCCACGGAACTTAAGGTCCTGAGGAAGACAAGAGATAGAGGCTGCAGTGTGAATCTTACAACGCTTACCAATGCGAGCTCCGTCGTGAATAACAGCGCCTGGGCCAATCCAGCAGTCGTCGCCAATAACAACATCGCCAGCAATATATGCAAAAGGCTCTACTGTAACATTATTACCAATCTGTGCATCTGGATGCACATATGCAAGTGGGCTAATCATAGTTTGGTTATTATAGTTTAAAATTTGTTTTTACTTATTTAGCGACAATCTGCGCCATCAGCTCAGCCTCGCAGACAAGCGTTCCTGCAACAAAGGCCTTGCAGACCATAACAGCAATACCGCGGCGTACAGGGTTAGCAAGTTCGCACTCAATATGCAGTGTATCGCCCGGAGTGACCTTGTGCTTAAAGCGGACATTGTCAATGCGAAGGAAGTATGTAGAGTAGCTCTTGCTCTTGTCCTCAACCTGGTTGATAACAAGCAGTCCGCCACACTGTGCCATAGCCTCAACAATAAGCACACCTGGCATTACAGGCTCCTCAGGGAAGTGACCCTGGAAGAATGGCTCATTGGCAGTAATGTTCTTGATACCAGCTATAGAGGTCCCGTCAATGTGGAACACACGGTCAACAAGCAAGAATGGGTGACGGTGTGGCAACATCTCACGAATCTGGTTGATGTCGTAGACAGGTGTTGTGCGAGGGTTGTACTTGAAGCGAGGCTTAACACCTTCACGACGGATAGATGCGCGAATCTGCTTCATAAACTCTGTATTTGCAAAGTGACCTGGACGGGTTGCCCATACACGACCCTTGATGCGGATGCCAAGAAGGGCGAAATCTCCAAGCAGGTCAAGGAGCTTGTGGCGAGCTAACTCGTTATTCGCACGAAGCTCAAGGTTGTTAAGATAACCGCCAGTTACGCGAATATCCTTCTTGCCGAAGATAGCCTTCAGATGCTCTAACTGCTCGTCAGATACAGGGTTCTCAACAACCACAATGGCGTTGTCAAGATCACCACCCTTGATAAGGTTCATCTTAAAGAGTGGCTCAAGCTCGTGAAGGAATACAAATGTGCGGCAAGGGGCGATTTTTGATGCGTAGTCGTCCTCCGGAACAAGTACTGCATACTGATTACCGACAACCTTTGAGTTGTAGTCTACGTGTACAGATACATTGAACTCCTCGTCTGGGTAGAGTACAATAGCCACACCCTTCTCAGGAATGGTGTATACTTGTTTTTCGCGAACCTCGTAGTATCTGCGCTCGGCACTCTGCTCAACCATACCCACGCGAGCAATACCCTCGGCATATGCCTTTGCAGAGCCATCCATAATAGGGGTCTCGGTGTTGTCAATATCAATCAGAGCATTGTCGCAACCCATAGTCCACAGAGCCGACATAATGTGCTCAATGGTGCTGATTCTAACTCCGTTAATCTCTATAGTTGTTCCGCGTGAGGTATCTGTTACATATTCGCAAAGTGCAGGAATTGTTGGCTGCCCCTCAAGGTCTACACGGCGGAAGACAATGCCGTGGTCCTCTGGTGCTGGGTTTACAGTCATAGTGACCTGTACGCCAGTGTGCAAACCCTTGCCAGAAAAGGTTAGTGGAGCGGCAATTGTCTGCTGTTTTGTAGATGATGTTGTTGTCATATCTCTTGTTATAAAAATATTTATCGCGACAAATATAGTAATTTTTCGGAAATTCTACTACATTTGTGGTGACAAAACCGAGAATAGATTTAATGGATCAGAGAGAGGATAATAAAATAGCGACAAATAGAACATCTAATGGTGGTCAGAATCCACCTCGCCCACGCCCTAATCGTCTTAAACTGCCTTTTGATAATCGTAGTCAGGACATTGGTACTTGGGCCTATGATCATCGCATAGGACTTTGCGTTACGATAATCATCTATCTGCTGCTTGGTATAGGATTTTTTGCCTCAAAGATAGTTATTGGTCGTAAGGTCTCTCAGCAGGGAATGTATATTGATCTTCAGGAGCTTGCCGCTCTTGAGCAGGAGCGTGATAGACTTGCAGAGGAGGTTCGTCGTGCCAATCAGAATATTGATTGGAGTAAGATTCGTAACACCTCTTCAAACGAGAATGCGCTTAATGAAAATCTTGCTGATGATCGCGGAACAAACACCTCTTCTCTTAATGAGGATGCTGAGGCTGTAGAGCAGCGTATGAGGGCAAATCGTGAGGCCTATGAGAAGGGCCTTAGGGATGCCAAGCGTGCTGGTGAGCGAAGTGATGAAAGCAAGGCAGAAGATAGTAGCCAGAATAGCGATAGAAGGGTTAAGGGGAGCGTTACAGTGAGCTTCTCGTTTAACAATCCTGTGCGCTACTCGCGTAAACTTATTAAGCCAGCCTATCGTTGTGAGGGTGGTGGCGAGGTTGTCGTAAAGGTGGCTATTGATCGCGCTGGAAAGGTGCTCTATGCATATGTTGAGAGTGGTGGCGATGAGTGTATGCGTACTATTGCCGTCTCGGCTGCAAAGGGCTCTAGATTTGACCATAATGACTCTGCTCCTGCAAAGCAGGAGGGTGTTATAACCTATATCTTTATACCGCAATAAAACAACATCTAACTACATAACAAAATGGAACAAAAAACCTCACTGCTTAAAGATGTCGTGATTCGCTTTTCGGGCGATTCGGGCGACGGTATGCAGCTTACAGGAACGCTATTTTCTGAGACATTGGCTCTCTCGGGAAATGCGATTTCTACCTTTCCCGATTATCCTGCCGAGATTCGTGCTCCGCAGGGAACAGTGGCTGGAGTATCTGGTTTTCAGGTACACTTCGGCTCTACAGTAGTCAATAATCCTGGCGACAAGTGCGATTTGCTGGTGGCGATGAACCCCGCTGCACTGAAGGCTAATGCTGCCTTTTTGAAGGCCAATGCTACGATTATTGTTGACGCCGACTCTCTGACTGCTGATAATATTGCAAAAGCGAGTTTTACGACAGATGACCCTATTTCTGAGTTAAATCTCTCTGGTCGTAATGTTATTGTTGCTCGCATTACTACAATGACAAAAGAGGCGCTTGCTGATAGCACTCTGGACAACAAGGCTAAGGTCAAGTGTAAGAATATGTTCGCCCTTGGTATCTGCCTATACATTACTGACAGAAGTACAGCTCACGCGCACGACTATATCAACAATAAGTTTGGTCGTAAGAATCCAGATGTGGCTGCTGCAAATAATCTGGTTATTGAGGCGGGATATAACTATGCGGCAAATAATCACCTTTCGCACAACGCCTATGCTGTTGAGCCACAGGGTCTGCCAAAGGGTAAGTATCGCACAATAAACGGTAATGTCGCTACGGCGTGGGGATTTATTGCAGCCTCTGAAAAGAGTGGTCGTCCGCTCTTCTGTGGTTCATATCCAATCACTCCAGCAACAGTGATTCTTGAGGAGCTTGCAAAGCATAAGAGTCTGGGTGTTAAGACTGTACAGGCTGAGGATGAGATTGCAGGTATCTGTACTGCTGTAGGTGCTGCCTATGCGGGAAATTTTGCCGTTACAACGACCTCTGGTCCAGGTTTGTCGCTCAAGAGTGAGGCTTTGGGTCTTGCGGTTATGGCTGAGCTGCCACTTGTTGTTGTCGATGTGCAGCGCGGTGGCCCATCTACGGGTCTGCCGACAAAGACCGAGCAGAGCGATCTGCTGCAAGCTCTCTATGGTAGAAATGGTGAGTGTCCAGTGCCGGTTATTGCAGCCTCATCGCCAAGCGACTGCTTCCACTACGCCTTTGTTGCTTCAAAGATTGCAATGGAGCATATGACACCGGTGTTGTTGCTTACAGATGGATTTATTGCTAACTCATCTGAGGCGTGGGCAATACCTCAAATGGCTGATATGCCGACAATTACTCCACCTATTGCTGTGGCTGGTGAGGGCGACTTTATGCCATATAAGCGTGATGAGCGTTTGGTTCGTAGCTGGGCTTTCCCAGGAATGGCAGGCCTTGAGCATCGTATCGGTGGACTTGAGAAGAATGCTGCTACTGGAAATATCTCGTATGACCCTGCAAACCACGCTGTTATGGTTGCAACACGAGCTGCAAAGGTGGCAGCTGTTGTTGCAGACATTCCAGAGCAGAGTGTAGATGGCGATAGTACTGGTGAGCTGCTTGTAGTAGGTTGGGGCGGTACTCGTGGACATATTGCTTCGGCAGTAGCTAAACTCCGTGAGGAGGGCAAGAGCGTTACTCATTGCCATCTTAACTACATTAATCCGCTACCGGCAAACCTTGCTCAGATCTTTGCAGGATATAAGCGAATTGTTGTCTGTGAGCTCAATGCTGGTCAGGCGGCGGCATATCTGCAGGGTCAGTTCCCTCAGTTTGTCTTTGAGAGGTATAATAAGGTTGAGGGTCAGCCATTTACTGTGGCAGAATTGGTAAATATGTTTAACGAAAAATTGAACTAAAGACTATGGCAGAATATAGATATACACCAGAGAATTTTAAGTCTGACCAGCAGGTAAAATGGTGTGCCGGTTGTGGTGACCACGCGGTGTTAAATGCTGTTCAGCGCGCACTGCCAGAGGTTGCCGATGCGCTTGATAAGCCACACGAGAAGTTTGTCTTTGTGTCAGGTATCGGTTGCTCGTCTCGCTTTATATACTATATGAAGACCTTTGGCTTCCATACTATCCACGGTCGTGCTGCGGCAGTGGCTACAGGAGTAAAGGTTGCAAATCCAGACCTCTCTGTGTGGGTTTGTACGGGCGATGGTGATAGCCTTGCTATTGGTGGTAACCACTTTATCCACGCGTTAAGAAGAAATATTGACCTTAATATTGTACTGTTCAACAACGAGATTTATGGTCTTACGAAGGGTCAGTACTCGCCAACAACAAAACTCGGTACTGTCACTAAGACATCTCCTTATGGAACTGTTGAGCATCCGTTCAATCCTGGTGAACTTGCTATCGGCGCAAAGGGTACATTCTTTGCTCGTACTGTAGATGCTGAGGTTATGCTTACAAAGGAGCTGCTGATAGAGGCTGCAAAGCATCGCGGAACCTCTGTTGTTGAGGCTCTTGTTAACTGTATGATTTTCAACAATAAGACCCACGCATCTTTTGCTGCAGATAAGGCTACACGCGCCGAGAATACTATCACTCTGCGCCACGGAGAGAAGATGCTCTTTGGTAAGGATATGAATAGAGGTCTTGTGCTTGATGGTCTGAAACTTAAGGTTGTCACTGTGGGTGAGAATGGTTATACTCTTGATGATATTCTTACTCACGATGCACACGCCGAGGATACAACACTGCACTGTATGCTGGCCGCTATGAAGTATCCAGAGTACCCTGTTGCACTGGGTGTTATCCGCTCTGTGGATGCTCCTTGCTACGATACTGAGGTTGAGGCTCAGGTTCAGAGCGTTAAGGCAGCGTCAAAGATTCAGTGTGTGGA
>JAEIGA010009221.1_pt1 | contig 14925 bp, 11 predicted proteins | sample 9270691 | NCBI WGS metagenome assembly JAEIGA01 (sample SAMN17057246, study PRJNA624740) | gut metagenome | biome: biome; isolation source: fecal sample | host: Bos grunniens | place: China: Xizang | collected 2019
GCCCAACAGTATCGGTGAATGGAGGACTGCGCCGGCGATGTATACACACTCGGCTGTTACAGGTGAGTCTATGCGTTACAATCCATACGAAGACCGCACGGATGACTGTTTTTACCAGCCCGGCAACCTGTACAGGCTCATGAGCGAAGAGCAAAAGAAAGCTCTAATATCAAACACCGCCGAGGATATGTTGCCCGTTACCGACAATATAAAATACCGCCATGCGGCGCATTGTTATCTTGCCGACAAGGATTATGGCATACGCCTTGCAAAGAGTTTGAAAATAGATATAACAGAAGTTGAGAAACTGGCTGCAATGAGTGAAACGGAAAGACTTGCAGCAACTGCTACACAATAAAAAAATCGGCAATCAAGCCGATTTTTTTATACCCTTTATCATAAAATATCCTCCAACAATTATAAGCGGAATACTTAGCCACTGTCCCATAATCAAGGTCATTCCATCCTCAAACGCCACCTGGTTCTCTTTGATGAACTCCACAAAGAAACGGAAAGTGAAGATAGTAAACAAGCAATATCCCATAAACAATCCCGTACCTATTTTTGCCTTGTATTTCTTATAAAGCAACAACCCAAAAAGGAATATTATGGCATAGGCAATGGCCTCGTACAACTGGGCAGGGTGGTGGGGCACTGTCTCGCCGGCCTGCACAAAGATTACTCCCCAGGGAAGATTTGTCTCGGTACCAATAATCTCACTGTTCATAAAGTTACCAATGCGCACCATAGCCGAAAAGAAAGGTGCTGCAACGGCTATATTGTCAAGTGTCCACACCATTGTGAGTTTTGTCTTTCTCACATACAGCAACAATGCAACAATGACACCAATTACACCTCCATGACTTGCCAATCCCTCATAACCGGTAAATACCCATCCGTCTACAGTATGCTTTATTGGCAAAAGCATCTCAATTGGATGGGACAGGTAGTAGTCGGGCTGATAGAAGAGGCAATGTCCAAGCCTTGCACCAATAATTATGCCTGCAAAGCAATACATGAAGAGCGGGTCAAAAAGCACATCGCTGACACCGGCATTCCTGTATAGTTTCCTCACTATCAGATAGGCTCCAAGCAGACCTATCACCCAACATAGCGAATAGTATCTTATTCCAAAGCCAAAAATAGAAAATAGGCTGATGGATGGATCCCAGACAATAGCGCAGTCAATGAGACTCATAACTGTTATACATTAAAACGGAAGTGCATTATATCACCATCCTGTACAACATACTCCTTGCCCTCGACACTCATTTTACCGGCCTCTTTTACAGCAGCCTCAGAGCCGTAGTTGATATAATCATCGTACTTGATGACCTCGGCACGGATGAATCCCTTCTCGAAATCGGTATGAATTACACCGGCACACTGTGGAGCCTTCCATCCCTTGCGGAATGTCCATGCTTTTACCTCCATTGGACCTGCTGTAATGTATGTCTGCAAGTTAAGCAGGCTGTAGATAGCCTTGATAAGACGGTCGCAGCCAGACTCTTTCAGACCCATATCCTCGAGGAACATCTGTTTCTCCTCATAACTTTCGAGTTCGGCGATATCAGCCTCGGTCTGTGCCGAGATAATGAGCAGTTCGGCTTTCTCGTCCTTGATAGCCTCGCGCACAGCATCGACATACTTGTTGCCATTGGCAGCCGACAAGTCGTCGACATTGCACACATAGAGCACAGGCTTTGATGTGAGCAAGAAAAGATTCTTTGCGACCTGTTGCTCATCTTCGGTATCAAAAACCACTGTACGGGCCGATTTTCCGGCTTCAAGAGCCTCTTTAAACTTCATGAGTACGTCATACTCAAGTTTTGCCTGCTTGTCGCCGCCAACACGCGCCTGCTTCTCGACACGCTTAATCTTGTTCTCAACAGTATCAAGATCCTTGAACTGCAACTCAAGATCAATGATTTCCTTGTCACGGACAGGGTTTACAGAACCGTCAACGTGCACAATATTGTCGTTGTCGAAACAGCGAAGAACGTGTATGATGGCATCGGTCTCGCGAATGTTGCCCAGGAACTGGTTACCGAGTCCCTCACCCTTGCTTGCACCCTTTACAAGACCTGCAATATCCACGATATCACAAGTTGCTGGTACAATACGGTCAGGGTGTACGAGTTCTGCGAGCTTGTTCAATCGTTCATCGGGAACGGTAATCTGTCCCAACTGCGCATCAATTGTACAGAATGGGAAGTTTGCTGCCTGTGCCTTTGCACTTGAAAGGCAGTTGAAAAGTGTGGATTTACCAACGTTGGGCAAGCCAACAATACCTGCTTTTAAAGCCATATAAATACTTCTAAAATTTTATCGTTTTGAAAAAAGTTCTGCAAAGGTAGTGAATTATTTCGGTACTACAAAACGGTTTAATGAGCCTCGAGCCAGTTTACACCCCAGCCATAATCGGCAATCAATGGCACACTCAGGGCAATGGCATTCTGCATCTCATCGGTTACAATTCCAAGCACTGTATCCTTTTCATCGGGGTATACATTGAAGTTCAACTCATCGTGTACCTGCAATATCATGGTAGATTTCAAAGACTCTGCCTTGAAGCGCTTGTATATGTTAATCATAGCAACCTTTATGATATCGGCAGCACTACCCTGGATTGGTGCATTCACAGCATTACGCTCGGCATAACCACGCACCACTGCATTGTGTGAATTTATATCGGGCAGGTAACGCTTGCGGTGGTATATAGTCTCTACATATCCCCTATCCCTTGCCTCTTGCTTGCATTTTTCAATATACTGCTGTACACCGCTATAGGTGGCAAAATAGTTCTCAATGAGTTCCTTTGCCTCACGGCGGTCAACACTCATTCTCTCGGCAAGACCAAAGACCGAAATTCCATATATAATACCAAAATTAGCCACTTTTGCCTTACGGCGTTCATCCTTAGTAACCTCGTCTATTTGCTTTTTATACACCTTTGCCGCTGTTGCTGCGTGAATATCATAGCCGCTGCGGAAGTCTGCAATCATATTCTCATCGCCGCTCAAATGCGCCATTATGCGCAGTTCAATTTGCGAGTAGTCGACCGAGAGGAACAGGCAGCCTTCATCGGGTACAAAAGCCTTGCGCACCTCCTTGCCATCCTCGTCGCGTATTGGAATATTCTGCAAGTTTGGATTGCTCGAACTCAAACGACCGGTGGCAGTGACAGTCTGATTATATGAGGTATGTATCTTGCCTGTCTTGGGGCTTACCAGTTCGGGCAAGGCATCTATGTATGTGCTCAATAATTTCTTGAGACCACGATATTGCAGAATCTCCTTGACAATTGGGTGACGGTTCTGAAGTTGGGCAAGCACCTCCTCCGATGTCACAAACTGGCCGGTCTTGGTTTTCTTTGGCTTGTCTACAATCTTCAGTTTGCCAAAAAGAATGTCACCAACCTGCTTGGGCGACGCAATATTGAACGGTTCGCCTGCAAGCGAGTAGATATGCTCCTCAATTTCGGCAAGACGCTTGCTGAAGAGCAGTGATGTATCCTTGAGTGCCGAAGTATCAATTCTTGCACCATTGCGTTCCATATAAGCAAGCACAGGAACAAGAGGCATCTCAATATTGTAGAACAAATCCTCAACCCCCTCCTTTCTCAACTCGTCCTGCAGGATATTCTTCAGTTTCAAGGTTACATCGGCATCCTCACATGCATAGTCACACACAAGGGTAGGGGGAATGTCGCGCATATTCTTTTGGGCGCGTCCCTTTTCACCAATGAGTTCCTCAATCCTTATCGTTTCGTAGTCGAGGTAAATCTCAGCAAGATAGTCCATCCCATGAAACAGTTCGGGCTGCAGGACATAATGGGCTATCATTGTGTCGAAAAGTTTTCCGCGCACCTCTATGCCATAATTAGCTAAAACTGTAATATCATACTTCAGGTTCTGGCCAACCTTCTCAATCTCCTCATTCTCGAAAATATCCCTCAACAGTTCAAGACGTGCGAGCACCTTTTCCCTGTCGGCCGGCATTGTTACATAAAAAGCCTCGTTCTCCTTGACAGAAAGGCTAAGACCCACCAATTCGGCATTAAGAGCGGTGGCACTTGTAGTTTCGGTGTCAAAGCACACTATTTTGTTTTTTTTCAACTCAATAGTCAAAGACACTATATCTTGTTCTGTTTCAATGAGTTTATATGTATGCTGTACATCTTTTAACGTCAAATGGCTCGATTTTTTTTCACCACCTGTATCTTCGGCCGCGAAAAAATCAAAGAGAGAGCCTTGAAGCGAATCCTGTTTTGCACTTTTTTTCTTGGATGCTGCAACTGCCGGTGCAACTGCCGGCGCATCATCAAAAAGCGAAGGTGTCTGCTGATTTTTCATTACTCGCTCCTTCAAGGAACGAAGTTCGTAAAAATTGAAGAGACTCGAGAGTGCCTCTTCATTTGGTGCCTCTCTTTTTAAACCATCAAGGTCAAGTTCAATAGGAACATCGGTTTTTATGGTTGCAAGGAATTTACTGAACATTATCTGCTCCCTATTCTCTTCAACCTTTGTCTTGAGAGCGCCTTTGAGTTCACCCGTATTTGCAAGCATATTATCAATGCTGCCGAACTGGGCTATCAGTTTCTGGGCAGTCTTTTCACCTACACCGGGACAACCGGGTATATTATCGCTTGAGTCACCCATCAATCCAAGAAGGTCGATAACCTGTGCTGTTGTCTCAATACCGAACTTCTCCTTTACCCTATCAACACCCATTACCTCAAACTCCTTATCGCCATATTTAGGACGGTAGATAAAAGTGGTTTCAGAAACAAGCTGGCCATAGTCCTTGTCAGGGGTCATCATATATGTAATTATCCCTCTTTTCTCCGCTTGTTTTGCAAGGGTACCAATTACATCGTCGGCCTCAAAACCTTGAACTTCGAAAATTGGAATATTATATGCTTTTATAAACTCCTTTATCACAGGTACAGACTCCCTTATAACCTCGGGTGTCTCCTCGCGCTGTGCCTTGTACTGCTCATAGGCCTCGTGACGGAATGTAGGCCCCTTTGGGTCGAATGCTATTCCAATATGTGTTGGGTTCTCCTTTTTCAATACATCCTCAAGAGTGTTTATAAAACCTAAGATAGCCGATGTATTGAAACCCTTTGAGTTTATTCTTGGGTTCTTTATAAATGCGTAGTATGCACGATATATCAGCGCGTATGCGTCAAGAAGAAATAACTTATCCATTATAATTTAGATTTACCGATTGTAAAAATACATATTTTTTGCCACTTTCCTTTGCTTTTTTATTACTTTTGCACTCAAACATTGTTTAAAGTTTTTATTCAGACAAAACATACACATCCATTATGGATTTATTGTCAACCATAAAGAAACCTATAGAGCAGGAAATAGCCGATTTCAACGACTATTTCAAATCGCTATTGAAAAGCGATGTCGCTCTAATGAACGACGCATTATCCTTTCTTGGTGAATCTACAGGAAAAATGATGCGTCCAATGCTGGTTATACTGGTGGCAAAAAGTATTGGAAATGTAAATGAAAAAACTTTTTCGGCAGCATCGGCTGTTGAGATGCTGCACACAGCAAGCCTGCTGCATGATGATGTAATAGATGAGAGCGACAAACGACGGGGACGTCAGTCACTCAATGCACGCTTCAACAACAATGTTGCGGTGCTTACCGGTGACTATATGTTCTCAATGGCACTGAACTGCACAGCCAAGACCGGTGATATTCGAGTGATTGATGCAATTTCAGTTATGGGACGTGATTTGCCGAATGGTGAAGTGATGCAGGTTGAATTGCAACAGAACGGAACATACAGCGAAGAAAATTACCTGAAAGTAATATATTACAAGACCGCCTCACTCTTTGTTTGCTGCGCGGAATGTGCTGTATATACAGTCGGTGGAAACGACAATTATTTAAAAAAGTTCAGCAACTACGGAAAGTATGCCGGTCTCTGTTTTCAGATGAAAGACGATATCTTTGACTACTACAGCAATGATATTGGAAAGCCAACAGGCAGCGACATGAGTGAGGGAAAGATAACACTGCCCGCACTGTATGTACTGCGAACAAGCACAAACCCTCTTTTGCAGCCAATACGCGAAAAACTGTCAAACGGTGTATTACTTGATGAAAAGGAGATAGAAACATTAATTGAGACATCAAAGAGCGAGGGTGGAATAGAGTACACAGAAAAACAGATTGACCACTACCGCAGCCTGGCAATAGAATCTATCCCTGAAGAGATAGAAGATGAATACCGTAACGCGCTTATCGCCTACATTGATTACGTTATTTCAAGAGAAAAATAACATATCGAATAAAACAAAAAATGTCCCGTTTGACGGGACATTTTTTGTTTTTACACTACAATTCAAATTAAAAGAATTTAACCTGCTCGCCAACGATTTCACTAAGGCACAGGTTTGCCAGACGGCTCGTTCCAAGACGGAAGAGTTCGTTATTCAGCCACTCCTCGCCAAGAAGTTCCTTAACGATTGTATAGTATACAAGAGCATCATGTACAGTGTTTATACCACCGGCAGGCTTGAAACCAATCTTGCGGCCTGTCTTCTGGTAATACTCCTTGATTGTCTGGCACATTACATATGCAGCCTCAGGAGTTGCTGCCGGTGACTCCTTACCGGTTGATGTCTTTATGAAATCGGCACCTGAATAAATCGATAGAATCGATGCTTTTTTAATATTCTCGGCTGTTGCAAGAGCACCAGTCTCAAGAATAACCTTCAAGTGCTTTTCACCGCACACACTCTTGAGTTCCTGAATCTCGTCACAAACGCCTTCATAGTCACCACTGAGGAACTTACCCACGCTAAGCACAATATCAATCTCTGTTGCACCATCATGAATAGCCATAGCAGTCTCGGCAACCTTTATCTCCTGGAATGTCTGCGAAGAGGGGAAACCGCCCGAAACACAGGCAATGCCAACATTCTCAACCTGCAATGTATCGTTTACAATCTTGGCAAAGTTTGGATAGACACAAATTGCAGCCACGTTCTTCAAGTGTGGATACTTGTCATCGAACTCATTTACCTTTTCAGTGAAAGCCATGACACTCTCCTCACTGTCGGTACACTTGAGGGTTGTGAGGTCAATACAGTTGAAAAGAAGTTTCTTTACCTCTAAGGTATTGTTTTTTTCGACCTTTTCTTCGATAAGTTTCTTTACATTCGCTGCAACCTCTTCATCGCTCATTGACTGGCTGTACTCGCTTATCACAAAGTCATACTTACTCTCTTCATCAGCGTGGTGATTATGCTCACCGCAACCGCAATTGATATTTTCACTCATGTCTTTATAATTTTGGATTATTTATATGTCTTTTATTATCTCTTTTAGTCTTTTTACCGAAGTTTTTTTCAAGCGCATCAGTCAAATCGATACCGGTCTGATTTGCGATACATATAAGCACCCAAAGCACATCGGCAAGTTCATCTCCCAGTTCACTTTTCTCACCCTCCTTGAACGACTGCTCGCCATACTTGCGTGCCATAATACGCGCAACCTCACCAACCTCCTCGGCAAGAATTGCAGTATTTGTGAGTTCATTGAAGTAACGCACACCATACTCCTTTATCCACGCATCAACGCGCTGCTGTGCCTCTTTTATAGTCATTGCTACTCTCTATTCTTTGAATCAATAAAAATTGTTACCGGGCCGTCATTAAGCAGTCTCACCTTCATGTCTGCTCCAAAAACACCGCGCTGTATTGGTTTGTTTACAGCAAGTTCCATTTCACTGCAGAACTCTTCATACAAGGGTACCGATATCTCGGGCCTGGCAGCCTTTATGTAAGACGGACGGTTTCCTTTTTTTGTAGATGCCATGAGAGTAAACTGGCTGACAGCGAGTATGTCACCACCCGACTCAATGACAGAGCGGTTCATCACCCCGTTCTCATCATCAAATAGGCGTATATTTGCTATCTTTTTGGTAAGCCACTGTATATCCTCACGACTATCATTGTCAGTTATGCCCACAAAAACCAATAAACCATTATGTATCAACGATATAACTTCACCATCAATGGTTACAGACGCCTCTTTTACCCTTTGTATAAGTACTCTCATTGTTATAAACGATCATTTTCACTTTACATTTGCGAATATACACAAAAAAGATTTATGATTTAAGAGCATTGGATATTATTTCGGCCTTTGACTTGCCTATTACTGCTGACAAATCCTCAAGGCTTGCCTCCTTTATCCTCTTAACACTCCTAAAATGGGTCAAAAGCAACTTTTTTGTCTTTTCACCAATACCTTTTATGTTATCGAGTTCTGATGCAATCATGCTCTTGCTTCTTTTATCACGGTGGAATGTTATAGCAAAGCGGTGTACCTCGTCCTGTATCTGTGAAAGAAGACGAAACAGCATAGTCCCCTGTTTAAGTCCTATAACGTCTCCATTTTCAGTTATCACCTCAGAGGTCTTGTGCCTGCTGTTCTTGACTAATCCCAACACCGGTATATCAAGCCCAAGTTTATCTCTTGTAATGCTTCGTATTGCCTCAATCTGACCCTTTCCGCCATCGGCCAGGATAAGGCTAGGCAACTCACCTCCCTCTTCAACAATACGTGTATAGCGGCGCTCTGCAACCTCACGCATTGAGGCGTAATCATCGGGGCCTGTAACAGTCTTTATATTATATTTCCTGTAATCCTTCTTGCTTGGCTTTAGTTTGCGGAATACAACACATGCTGCAACAGGATCATTTCCTTGAGTATTGGAATTATCAAAAGATTCAATAACTACCGGCATTTTTTCAAGACACAGTGCCTCCTGTACCTCCTTCATCAAACGTGTTGACTTTTGCTCCGGATTGAGTTTGTCATCATGCTTAAGGCGATCGGCCCTGTACTGCTTTACATTCAGTTTAGACAAAGCAAGCAGCCTAGCCTTTTCACCTTTCTGAGGCACAGTGACATTTACACCCTCTATGGGCAAATCAACAACAAAAGGAAGTATTATTTCCTTTGCACTGCTATTGAAACGCTCTCTGAGCTCAACGATACCCATAGAAATTAATTCATCGTCGCTTTCATCGAGTTTTTTAGAATATTCAATAGTGAAGGCCTGTGTGATGCAACCGTCAACAATATGCAGGAAATTTACAAATGCACTCTTTTCATCGCTTTCAATAGAAAAGACATCGACATTAGTCATTGAGGCGCTGACAACCTCACTCCTTTGCCTGAAATTTTCAATAAGTTTATATTTAATCTTTATTTCCTGTGCTCCTTCAAAATCCAGTACAGATGCTTTTTTTGCCATTTCAGCGAGAAGATTCTCCTGCAAAACCTTAATATCGCCTTTAAGAATTGATATTATTTCATCAATCATTTTGCGATACTCATCGCATGATATCTTGCCGATACATGGCGCATGGCAATTCTTTATCTGGTACTCAAGGCAAGGAGTAAATTTGCCTTGCCTAACTGTTTCGGGATTTATATTATAATTACAAGTTCTTAACGGATACAGTTTTTTTATAAGTTCAAGCAATGCGTGCAGCGCTCCGGCGTTTGTGTATGGACCAAAGAAGTGACCTTTTCCTTTTTCAATCCTACGCGTCTTAAACAGTTTTGGAAAATACTCATTTGTTATACAAATAGAAGGGTAAGTCTTGTCATCCTTCAATAAAACATTATAGCGTGGCTTATGCTGCTTTATGAGATTATTCTCAAGAAGCAATGCATCAGCCTCGCTATTTACAACGACATACTTTATGTCGGCAATCTTTGCAACAAGCAGCCTTGTCTTTAGACTCTGCTGCTCTTTATTGAAATAAGAGGATACGCGACGTTTCAGGTTCTTAGCCTTACCCACATAGATTATTATACCATTATCATCGAGATATTGATAACAACCGGGAGACTCGGGAAGATTTAGAACAATCCCCTTGAGATACTCATCCCTTTTATCCCTATCCTCTCTTTTCATCACTTGCCCTCTAAAGTTAGCAGACAGTCAATCTCTGCATCGGCAGGGAAAATTTCCCTTCCCTTTAAACCTTCAAGTTCTATAATAAAGTTAATATAAACCTTCTTTGGATTGAGTTTTTTTACAAGATGATATGCTGCAAGCATTGTACCACCGGTAGCAAGAAGATCATCATGTATAAGAACGACATCATTCTCCTCTATTGCATCCTTATGGATTTCAATTGTATCGCGGCCATACTCCTTGCCATATGTTTCACTAATTGTCTCTGCAGGCAACTTTCCAGGCTTGCGTATGGGCACAAAGCCTGCGCCAAGTTTCACAGCAAGCGAAGATGCCATAACAAAGCCTCTTGATTCAATACCAACAATCTTTGTAATACCCTTATCCTTATAAATTTCATACAAGGCGTTATCCATTTCACGCAGGCATTCGGGCTTTTTAAAGAGCGATGTTACATCCTTAAACTGGATTCCAGGTATTGGAAAATCGGGTATGTTTCTCAGGTTCTCAAGAAGTAAATTCTTATTCATATGGTTACATTTTAAAAGTTTGAGTTGTTATTCTATTAAATTGTTCCACGTGGAACAATTGTTTATTTACGCAATAAAACCAGCAGGACATTAACATCGCTTGGCGAAACACCGGGTATGCGGCTTGCCTGCGCAAGTGTATCTGGGTTTATCTTTGTGAGTTTTTGGCGAGCCTCGGTTGACAATGATTCAATGGTATTATAATCGAACTTATCTTTAAGACGGATATTCTCCAAGCGTATCATTCGCTCTGCAAGTTCGCGCTCACGCTCTATATATCCTTTATATTTTATCTCAACTTCAGTTGCCTCAACAACCTCATCACGCATATCGCCCAACTTCTCAAGTTCACGCTTGAGAGGTTGTATGTATTCCGAAATTGATTCAATTGTTATCTGTGGACGCTCAATCAAAGAAACTAATTTACATCCACGCACAAGTGGGGTAGTGCCAAGTTCTTCAAGTCCCTTATTAATCAAATCGGCCTTTATTGAGAAGTTTGCAATAAAGTCTGTCAACTTAGCAATACTATCTTTCTTGTCACATAACCTGGCAAATCTTTCATCACTAGCCAAACCTATATTGTGTGATTTTTCAGTGAGTCGCATATCGGCATTGTCAGAACGCAACAGAATACGGTACTCAGCCCTTGAGGTAAACATACGGTATGGCTCATCGACACCCTTAGTTACCAAATCATCTATGAGCACACCAATATAAGCCTCATCACGACGCAGCACAAAATCCTCTTTTGCATCTATCTTCAAAGCCGCGTTAATACCGGCAACCAGACCTTGACCGGCAGCCTCTTCATATCCTGTTGTGCCATTAACCTGGCCTGCAAAATATAACCCCTCTACCAGTTTTGATTCTAATGTATGCTTTAGTTGGGTAGGGTCAAAGTAGTCATACTCTATTGCATATCCTGGACGGTAGGCTACCGCATTCTCGAGCGCCGGAATCTTTCGCAGTGCTGTGAGCTGTGCCTCCATAGGCAGCGATGACGAGAAACCATTTACATAAATCTCCTGTGTTGTCTCACCCTCGGGCTCAAGGAAAAGAAGATGACGGTCGCGCTCGGCAAAAGTAACAATCTTTGTCTCTATACTTGGACAGTAACGCGGGCCAATACTTTGTATCTGTCCGTTATAAAGCGGAGAGTCATCAAGGCTGTCACGCAAAATAGCGTGCACCTCAGGGTTGGTATAACACCCCCAGCATGGCAATTGCCTCAGGTTGCGCTTTGTATCGCTATATGAGAAACGGTGAAAATCATTATCACCTTCCTGTATATCCACAAGGTCAAGATTTATTGAGCGTTTGTCGAGCCTTACAGGCGTGCCGGTCTTCATGCGCCCTGCTCTTATACCAAGAGCGGTTATACTTTCAGTCAACCCTTTCGCAGCAGGCTCAGCCACTCGGCCTCCCTCAATCTGAACCTTACCGATATGCATAAGTCCATTAAGGAATGTTCCGGCTGTTATAATAACCGCCTTTGCCTTGAAACAGGCACCCATCTGTGTTGTGACACCTGTCACCTTGCAGTCCTCAACAAGCAGCCCGGTTGCAATATCCTGCCACATATCAAGAGCAGGTATATTCTCAAGAATTTCTCGCCAATATTGGCTAAATTTCATTCTATCGCATTGTGCGCGAGGACTCCACATTGCAGGGCCCTTTGAACGGTTTAGCATTCGAAACTGTATTGAAGCCTTGTCGGCAATAATGCCAGTATAGCCTCCAAGAGCATCTATCTCCCTGACAATCTGGCCTTTAGCAATTCCTCCAATAGCGGGGTTGCAGCTCATTTGAGCAATTTTGTTCATATCAATAGTCATGAGGCAAGTCTTTTTTCCAAGATTTGCCGCAGCGGCAGCAGCCTCGCACCCGGCGTGGCCTGCACCTATAACCAGAATATCATACTCAAATGTCACCTTGCTTATACTTTCTATTTTAAACCGAGAACAAAAATAATACAACTTGGCGCATTCTCAAAATTTGAGCAAATTACTTTTTGGAATATAACTCTATGACAGTTATTTCTGGGCGCGCACCAATACGCATAAGGTAACCAACACATCCTATACCGTCATTAATATACAGTTTACCATTTTCACTCTCATACAATCCGCTCCACTCCTTGTACATATATCCAGCTGGAGAGAAAGAGCCTATTTTCATCTGCATAGCATGAACATGCCCCGAGAGCACAAGGTCACTATACCCACCGTCACTCAATGAATGCCACAACTGGGGTAAATGGGATAGTGTGATGTTAAAGAGCGAGCCGGGTACATTATTATATATATGAGCAATATCAACTCCCTTCACAGCATCCATCGAGTGCTTGTATTTCAACAGAGTGTCGTTGTAGTCAATACCGGTCACTGCTATTGAATCCTTACCACGTTCTATATATACAGTGCTATCCCTGAGCACAACCCATCCGGCACTCTCCATCTTGCTCTCAAGAAGCGCCATATTCGCCTCTCTGCCACCCTTGTCAAGACCTTTTATATATGCGCCTGTATCATGGTTTCCAAATACCATATAAACACCATCACGCGCCTTTAGACGAGAGAAATCATCTAACAGTGAGTCATCTATTTCATGGTGATACAAATTGATTATATCACCGCCAAAAAATAACACATCAACATTAGCATCATCAATCATTTCGGCTATCTCCATAAGTTCACGCTCTGCACAGATCATAGAACCTGTATGAATGTCCGATATAAAGGCTATTCTATAATTATTAAAACTGACAGGAAGGTTATCGCAGCAGATATCAACTTTGTTTATCTTATAATCTGTTCTGGTTATAAATATTGAATAGAGCATAGCAAGCAACAAAAAAGCAGATACTGCAGAACCCATCCACATCCAGCATTGTTTTTTAGCAGGCAAGAAAAAAAGATAGAAAAACAGACGTGGTATAGACAAGGTAAGATACGTAGTAAATAGAATCATTGAGAGTTTCATCATATATCCACAATTCTCAACGCCTACAAAAAAGTACATAAGTAACGGAGTTACCAATATCAGCAAATAAGATATGCCGATAACTGATAGGAAAGCATACTTTACAAATTTGCCGGCACTAGCGCTTTTTACACGCCTGTAAGCCTTGTAATCAAGATATACGCCAAGCAAGGCTATTAATATGGTTATTGCAATTGTCATAGTTCTATTTATAGTTATATTTACCTTTTATTATATAGTAGTCTTACTCTATTCATAACTGTGTTACCCACTGTTTCAACCGATTTTATATTATATATATCCTATTTAAAAATTTAAAAAGATTAAAAACAACAATAAATCCTGTTAATAGTGCGGAGAAAAAATATCGTTTAAACTTGCATTTTGAGTTATTAGTTTAAGACAAATAGATATCCACATTTTTTAAACATATAAAACAATTGAAAAACAACACGTTAGAAACCTTTATTAACAACTTTGAACACACAGTTTGTACTAATAAATAATGTTCATTTACATGTTGAAAACTGTTGATATCGTAATTGAAAAAAAGTATCAAAAAAATGTTATAATAATTTGGTGTTTTAATAACATCGCCGGCTTATTCAACTGCTTTAAAAAACAAAGCCGAAATGACATTTTTTTCTCTCAACTTATCAAGTTGTTTTCAACACTTAATTAACAATGTTTTTAACAACTATTCTGACTACTCCTTTACAAAAATACTATTTTACCTCTGTTTTTGATAAAAAATATAGCCTATGTTGCAAACACAGGCTATATTCTTATACTGTTATCTTTGTTAATAACTTCTTACTGCAGTTTGGCAAGCGCCTCCTTAATGCGTCGTATTGCCTCAACAATATTCTCGTCGCTTGTCGCATAACTCATTCTAAAGCACTCAGGAGCACCGAATGATGTACCGCCAACAGCAGCAACGTGAGCCTCGATCAACAGGTACATTGCAAGGTCGTCACTGTTGTTTATAACTGTTCCATTGTAACTCTTGCCGTAGAATGAACTGCACTTTGGGAATAGGTAGAAAGCACCCTCGGGAACGTTAACCTCAAGACCCGGAATTTCCTTTGCAAGTTTTACAATGAGGTCGCGGCGGCGCTGGAATGCTTGGCGCATCTCCTCAACAGGCTCCTGTGAACCTGTGTATGCCTCAAGTGATGCCATCTGTGAAACAGAGCATGGTCCGCTAGTGTACTGGCCCTGTAACTTGTTGCATCCCTTTACAATCCACTCGGCAGCAGCAAGGTAGCCAATGCGCCATCCTGTCATTGCGTATGCCTTTGAGACACCGTTGATAATGATTACGCGCTCTCTAATCTCCTCGAACTGTGCAATACTCTCGTGCTTGCCAACATAACTTATGTGCTCATATATCTCATCGGCAACAATAAATACCTGTGGATACTTTGCAAGCACATCTGCA
>JAEIGA010009222.1_pt1 | contig 14925 bp, 18 predicted proteins | sample 9270691 | NCBI WGS metagenome assembly JAEIGA01 (sample SAMN17057246, study PRJNA624740) | gut metagenome | biome: biome; isolation source: fecal sample | host: Bos grunniens | place: China: Xizang | collected 2019
TGCTCAAGAAACATTAGAAGAAAGAGCTATACCAGATATAAGAGATGGACTAAAACCTGTTCATCTTAGAATATTATATTGTATGTATAAAGATATGAATTTAACTCATTCTCATAAAACAATAAAATCGGCTAAAGTATCAGGTGCAGTAATGGGTAGCTATCATCCTCATGGTGATAGTTATCCTACTATGGTTGGTATGGCTCAACCATGGAATATGCGTTATCCTATAATAGAAATACAAGGTAACTTAGGGAATATAGACGGGGATCCTGCAGCTGCTTCGAGATATACTGAATGTAGATTAACTAAATATGGCGAAATGATGATGGCTAATATAGAAAAGAATGTTGTTAATACTAGAGCGACTTATGATGATACTAGTATAGAACCTATAGTTGCACCAGGTCTTATATGTAACTGTTTATTAAATCCTAGCACAGGTATAGCTTGTGGGTTTAGTACAACTATGGCTTCACATAATTTAACAGAGGTTTATAATGCATTAGATTATATATTAGAAGAATCAATAAAGGAGGATGGAGATGTCTCCATAGACCATTTAATAAGTTTAATACAAGGCCCTGATTTCCCTACTGGAGCTGTTATAGTAGATAATAGTGATTGGTATAAGATATTTACAGAAGGTAGAGGAAAAGTAGTAGTAAGAGCTAAATATGAAATTATAGAAGAGAAAAAGAAAACGTATATTAAAGTAACTGAAATACCTTATGGCGTTAATAAGCTTAAACTTGTTAACAGTATAGAAGATAAAATGCAAAAAGGTGTATTGACTGATATTAAAGAAGTTATAGATGCATCTAATGAAGACGTAGTCAATATACAAATTATATTAAAGAAAGGTGCTAATCCAGATTTAGTTGTGTCAAATCTATTAGCTAAGACAGATTTACAAACTAACTTTAATTATAATATGAATACGTTATTAGATAAGCAATTAAATCAAACTGGTATAATGGATTGTTTATATGAATTCATTAATCATGGATTAGAAATAGTAAGACGTAGAGCAGAGTTTGATTTAAATAAGTTAGATAGAAGACTACATTTATTAGAAGGTCTTTTATCCGTATTAAACGATTTAGATCAAGCATTAGAAATAATAAGACAAAATGATAATCCTAAAGAGGGATTGGAATCATTATATAATCTTGATAGTGAGCAAGCAGATTATATACTTGATATGAAAGTTAGAAGATTAAACAATCAAGATATTATTAAATTACAAATAGAACGTGATGAATTAAGATATCAAAGACCATTTATCGAAGCTATAATAAACGATGAAAAAGTAACACTACAAGAATTAAGAGAGGAATTCCAAACAATTAAAGAAAAGTTTGGAGATGAAAGACGTACAGAAATAGATTTAAGTTCTAAAGCTACTATATCAACAGAAGATTTAATAGTAGATGAAGACTTAATAGTTACAGTAACAAGTGAAGGCAATATAAAATCTGTATCTGCATCTGAATATAATACTCAAAAACGTGGAGGCAAAGGCAATAAAGGAGCCAAAACGAAAGATGATGAAGATGTAGTGGATTTATTTAGTGTTCATTCTAAAGACGATTTATTATTTATAACTAATATAGGTAGATGTCATACATTAAAAGCGTATGAGATACCTAAAGTAGCTAGAAGTGCGAAAGGTAAAAATGTCGTTAATTATCTTCAATTGGAAGAAGGAGAACATCCAGTAAGTATATTAGCTACGAATATAGAAGAAAATAAAGACAATGCAATTACAATTATAACTAAACAAGGAAGAATTAAACGTATAGAATTAAGTCAACTTTCTAATAAATTCTCATATACTAGAATAATAGGACTATTAGATAATGACGGTATAGTTAAGGCTTTATTAGCAAAAGAAGAAGACGAAGTTCTTATAGTTACTAATAAAGGTTTATATGTAAGATTCCCTGTTAATACAGTTAGACCTCAAGGCAGAACTGCAACAGGTGTTACTGGAATTAACTTTAAAACTGATGATGATTTTGTATTAACATCAACTATAATTACAGATAAAGATGAATTAGTTACAGTTTCTGAATTAGGTATAGGAAAGAGATCTTCTGCTTCTGAATATAGTGCATCTAAGAATAGAGGCGGGAAAGGTTTCACATTCTATAAAGCCAATGATAGAACTGGAAATGTAGCTGCTTGCGTAGCTATAGATAATAATGAAGATTTATTAATAACAACATCAAAAGGTTTAGTTATTCGTATTGCATCTTCTAATGTAAGTTTACTTTCTAGAACTGCAATGGGTACTAAATTAATTAATCTTGATAAAGACGATGCCGTTGTTTCAGTGGCTAAAATAGTCCCTAATAAAGATGAAAAGGATGATGTAGATGTCGAACAATCCTAGTAGTGAGGCAATCAGAATGAGTCTGCACCAGTTTTTGGGCGGACTTATTCAATTTTGTCCAGATAGAGAAATGGCAATAGCTATTATAATAGAAGAATTAGTAAAAATATCAAAAATCCATCCTGAAGATGACAATTCATTACTATATGTAGACATGATTAAACCAATATTAAGATCTGCTATATATATACTAACCATACGATTCAATAATTTATTAAATGATTCAATAAACACTTTTGGCGAAAATAAAGAATTTTGGCCTGAAGCTGTTAAAACAGTTATAGATAATGATAGACAATTAATAGAACAATTTAATAAATATATAGACCAATTATAAGGAGAGTGTTGTAATGGCTATTAAACCTAAATCTAAAGCAGAAAGAATGAAAGCTTTAAAAACTTTGATTACTAACATTAATAAAAAAGAAGGTTATAATGCAGTTAATTTCGCATCTGACCCTGAAATGTTAGAAAGAATGAAAGTAGAATTTTATCCTGTTAAATCATTAGCTTTAAGAGCAGCTATACAAGGCTTACCTATAGGTAAGATGTCTTTAATAGTTGGAAATCCTGACTCAGGTAAGACTTCATTCTTATTAGAAACTATAGCATATAATCAAGAATTAGATCCAGAGTTCATAGGCGGTTGGTTAGAATCAGAAGGATCCATAAATGATGAATTACTTGATATGTTTAATATAGATAAATCTAGATTTGTATATTATGAAATAGACCCAGACAATGGAGCTGCAGAAAAAGCATTGGATTATGCTAAAGCATTGTGTCAAGCTGGTGTTTCTATGCTAGTTATAAACTCATTAAAATGTTTAGTACCAAAGAAAGAAACTACAGATTCTATGGAAGATGCTAACGTGGCTTTAAGTGCTAGATTGAATGCTAAATTTATGCGTGTTATTATACCTACAATAGCTAAATCAGGGACTGCATTAGCAATAGTACAACATAAGTCTACTGATATAGGTAGCTATGGAGGCGGAACTACAATTACTGGAGGTAGAGCTATAGTATATAACTCTGTTCTAACTCTAGATTTCAATAAAATCACTATTAAGTCTGGCGACCCTTATTATGATAAGAAAGATGACTTTATGAGAATAAGAGTTAGATGCCTTAAAAACCACGTTACAACAAAACAACCTTATACTGTAACTGATTATACCATAGAATATGGTAAAGGTACAGATGTTTCTGGAGAAATTATAAATGCAGCATATGATTTTGGTATATTATCTAAAGAACCAGGCGGATACACAAGAATGTATCCAGAAGGTGTAGAACATGATAAGAAAAATGTTATGATACTATCAGATGGTACTAAGGCAGAGTGGAGAGGCGCAGCTAACTTCCAAGCTTATGTAGATGCACATCCAGATTTCTTTGAATTTATTAAAGAACAAGTATTAGGATTAGACTCTTCTAATATGGTAGAGTCTATGTCAGATGAAGAAATAGAAATATTAGAACAAGCTAATGCAGAACAAACTTTAGAAGGACAAGAACTTATAGATAGTCTTGATGATGTATTAGCAACTAATGAGGACGAATAATAATGAGTTGTCCGTATGGCCATGATGACTGTCAAAATACTAATCAATGCGTATTATGTTTTGACGGAAATAAATATGTAGCCCCTAAGAAAAAACAACAGGGGCTTCAAAAGAACTACAATAAAAAGACTAAAAGAATGGGTGCTGTATCAGAAAATATAACACAGCAACAAAATCAGGCTACTATAGATAATGTTTGTAGTAGCCGTCTTACTGTAAACAGCGGAGCCGGACAAGAAAAAGGTGATGCATGGATTACAGGATTAATTGAGATAGCGCAAGAAGTTAAAACACAATTACCTGATAGAGCCAAAGGCTGTAAGTCGTTTACACTACAGAGAGATTGGTTAGAAAAACTTAATAGAGAATCACAAGAAGCCAATAAGGAATTTTGGTGGCTCGTGTTCTCGTTTAAAGAAAATGATGAACAACAATATGTAGTAGCAGAGACACAAATATTCCAAGACATGGTTGCTACTATGGTACACGATAGAAAAATAGCCAAAGAAGCAGACAGTAAAGTAGATCTTGCTAATAAACAAAAGCGGATAGCTGAAACACGAAACACTGAATTAGAGGCTACTGTTGATAGATTACAAGCAGAATTAGATTATTATAAAGCATTATTAGAGTCTAAGGAGAGTGATGACATATCGAAAAACTCTTAGAATTATATAGACAGTTTGAAGAATTAAAGCATAGTACTAAAAAACAAGAAAAGATAGATTGTCTTAATAAGTATAAACAAGATGAACTCTTCTGTTATGTATTAGAATTCTTATTAAATACGGATAAGAAAACTGGGATATCGACTAGCAAACTAGAAAAGCAACTTTCTGATAAAGTCAATATAGAACCTAAAGAATCTTTAATAGATTTATTAGAATATTTAATAAAATATAATACTGGAAAAGATACTCAAATAGGCACAGCACAAAACTTTATAGCTGGATTGTCTAATTTTACACTTAAAAGATTTACAAGTGAATTAGTCACTAAAAAATATAAATGTGGTGTCACTGCTAAAGTGGCTTCTACTATACTACCTGACCTAATTAAACATGAACATGAGATAATGTTGGCTCATAAATTTGAAGGTAAACTCACTGAAACAGTTAATATGAGCTTAAAGTTAGACGGTATTAGATGTACAGCTTTAATAGATGAAAAAGGTCAAGCAGTATTTAAAACTAGACAAGGTAAGATTATTAAAGGTTTATTAGAAATTAAAATGGCCCTAAAAGCTTATAATTTAACTAGTTGTATGTTAGATGGAGAACTAATAAGGATCAATAAAGATAATCTACCTTCTGATGAAAACTTTAGACTTACTACAGAGATAGTAAATAGTAAACAAGAAAATAAAACTGAATTAGAATTTGTTCTATTCGATGTAACACCATTAAGTTCATATTATGAGAAAGAATGTGATATGGATTATAATACTAGAATGATTCTATTACAGCAATTGTTCCAAAAAGAAAATAAGTTCATTAGGACAGTTCCTATGTTTGGTACTACAGATAATATAGAAAAGATATATGAAGTATTAGACCAAGTTATAGAACAAGGGCAAGAGGGGCTAATGCTAAATACTTTATCTGGTAAATATGCATTTGGAAAACGTTCTAAAGACTTATTAAAAGTTAAGAAAATGCATACCTGCGATATTAAATGTATTGCCGTAGAAGAAGGCGAAGGTAAATATGCAGGAGTATTAGGTAAAATAGTTTGTGATTATAAAGGCTTTACTCTAAGAGTAGGTAGTGGATTCACGGACGAACAACGTTTATACTACTGGAATAATCAACAAGAAATAGTTAACCAATTAGTAGAAATACAATACTTTGAAGAATCTAAAGATAAAAAGACGGGCGATTTAAGTTTACGATTCCCTGTATTTAAAAGAGTCAGGGATGATAAAGATGAAGTGTCATATGATTAATGACGATTGAAAAGCCTAAAGCTAAACCTATATGTGGTGTTTATATGATTAAATGCTTAACTAATGATAAAACTTATATAGGTAGTAGCAATGATGTTATGAGACGTCTTAAAACACACAAAAGAGAATTAAAAAATGGTAGCCATAACAATTTATTATTGCAACGTGAATATATTAAATATGGCGCTGAAAATTTCGTATTTAAAATAATAGATCAAAATTTAGAAGAAGATTTATTATTAGCTTATGAAAAATGCTATATGTTCAAGTATGATTCTATGGTTAAATATAAAGGTTATAATCATATGAATAGTACAGTGAATCATAAGCAATTTAAAGAAGCATATAAAAAATTATTAGAGAAAGGTGTGTTTTAATTTGGAATTATTTTGGATTATATTCTGGAGTGTAGTATGTTATTTTTATGCTAAAGATGCAAAAGACAAATGTCCTGGTATAGATATAGAACCTTTAAACTATATAGTTGGAGGAGCTTTATTTGGAGTTTTTAGTTTCTTATGGGCATGGGATAAAAAAAGAGATTATCAAAAATATAATAAATAAGGAGAGTGCTTTATGTATAGTATAAACGATATTAAAGTAGAATTATTGAATCCTGAAGAAGTTAAAAACTTTATAAGAAATCATGGCGTTTTTGCTTGTCAATGTTATAATACTCCTGAAAAATATGCTGAAAGAGTAGGTATGAGTTGTTTAAAAGAAGGTCATACATCTGGCTCTAGAGCGGATATGTTTAAGTTTAGAATTAAATGTCCTAGATATTGTGCCGACCAAATAATGAGACATGGCGTAGGAACGGCTATAAACTGTCAATCACAAAGATATGTAGATATGGATGATAACTTTAGTATATATGTTCCACCTCAAGTAATGGCAGATAACGATTTACATGACGCTTATTTAGATTATGAAGACAGTTGTAGAAGACAATATCAAGAGCTTAGAGGAATGATGGATAATAGAGGAATAACTGGAGAACAAGCTAATGACCTTATGAGAACTATGTTACCAATAGGCGTTGAATGTAATTTAACTATGGGATTTACTATAGAAGCATTAATACATTTTATGCATAAGAGATTATGTGTAAGAGCAGACTTACCTATAAGAACAGTAGCGCAATTAATGAAAAAAGCAGTATTAGAAGTAGAACCTAGATATGAAGAATTATTAATACCACAATGTAAAGCGAATATGTTCTGCCCTGAAAAGCATAGTTGTGGTGCTTATCCTAATAGAGAAGAAGTTGAAAAACTAATAGAACTTGGTAAAAATTGTTGTAAAGGTAAAAAAGAAAAATTAACACCTTTTGATGTATTTGAAATAGATTTAGGAAAACTAGATAAATAAGGGGCGATTATATATGGTATATTTAAGAAAAATAAAATATGCTACAGAAATGACGTTTAAAGTTTTTATGCAAAGTGATAAAGATATATTTAAAAAAGGTAACACATTAAAAGATTATTTTGAATTATTTATGGAATTTTATAATAATTATGATTAATGAAAGGAGAGAGCTTTACTTGAGATAACAAGATATTGCGAAATATATGGAAACATTATTAAAACCAGGAGATATAATAAGAATACGAAAAGATATACGAGAAGACGAAGGCTATTGCATGATATTAGATTCTTCTAATAAGAATTCATGGATAAATGAAATGGCTCCTGCAGAAGAATTAGTTACTATAATAAGCATTACAGAAGATGGTCAATACACAGTTGATTATTGTGAAGATGAAGATTTTAGAGAATTTTGGCATTATACAGACCAAATGTTTGACCCAGAAATACTATGTATCTTATTAGAGGATAGATATAATTTATAGAGATATTCGCGCCATAATCTCTATAAAGAAAGGAGATGATTGGCGTGAATAATTTTAATCCTCTTGACGATTTTAGGAGACAGAATCGTCAAGAATTAGTAACTATAGTCAATAATAAAATATTAAATTGTTCTAAATGTAATAATAATTATTGTCATAAATGTTATTTAGGCAATCCTAATGCACAAGTATTAATTATAAATGATAATGCAACAAATGATGAAGAAATTATTAAATATTATTATGATTTAATTAATATGTCAGATTTAAATATTAATGATATCTATCAGGTTTTTGCAGTATCTTGTGTCACAACTAGAAAAGATAAAGAAGATACAATACAAAGATTACCGTCTAAAAAAGAATGTAATAATTGTAAGCAATATTTAAATGAAATAATAGATGTTATCAAACCTAAAGTTATTATAAGTTTAGGTGCGACAGCATTGAATCAATTTATACCAAATTCTAATTTATTAGAATATATAAACACTACACAAGTCTTTAACGGAATACCAACATTAATTAATTATTCTGTTAAAGACTTGTTTAATTTATGTGCTTATAAATCAGATGAAGAAATAGATGAAATAAGTTCATCTATTCTTACTACGTTAAATAATGCAGCTAAATATATACAAGGAGGCATAAATGAGTAGTAAATTTATAATAGTAGAAGGCCCAGATTTTTGTGGTAAATCAACTCAATTAGAGATGCTAGAATTAAATACATGGTATTTTAATCAACGTATATTTTTTACTAGAGAACCTGGTAGTCGTTTACCTGAATCATCATTAGAGTGTGAAGAAATTCGTGAAGAAATATTACACGGCAATGGCTTATCATTAATGGATGAGGCAAATTTATTTGCGCGTTCTAGATACTATCATACAAAAGAAATAGTAAAATTACTAACTGAAGACGACAATACTGTTGTTATATCAGATAGATATATTATTTCTTCTTATGCATATCAAGGCTATGCTCAAGGTCTAGGAAAAGATATTATAGATGAACTTAATGAGCCTTCATTAAAATTACTTCGTGATAATGATATCGAAATACATTGTATAAAATTTAATATAAGTCCTGAAACGTGGGAAGAAAGAAAGCGTGCTAGACTACAAATAGAAGAGTTAGATTTAATAGAGCAAAAAGATATATCTAAAGAAGTATTAGATTTTTTTGTAACTCCTAAAATATTTGGTATATATACTAATGATTTAAAAATGGAAGTCCATAATATAAATGCTGATAGAAATATAATGGCTGTTTATATAGATTTTTTAGAAATAATAAAAGATATAGTTAATAATTAATTTGATTTTATAAGGAGAGTGTTATTATGGCTATAAAAAGACCAACTATAAACAAACCAGGAATATCTAAACCTAATACAGGAATTAAAAAACCAAGTATGGCAAAATCAGTTGTAGAAGAACCAGTACAACAAGCAGTACAAGAAGCAGCACAAGAAGAAGTTAATGAAATAGAAGTTCCAGTAGAAGAAATAGAAATCCCAGATGATATGATTAAAACGCCACCTGAAATTATAGAAGAACCAAAACAAGAACAAGAAGAAGAACAAGAAGAAATAGTGATTAATGAACCAGAACCAGTTGTAGAAGAAAAGAAAGAAGAAGAGCCTGTAGCTGAAGTAGTAGAAGAACCTGCACCTAAAAAGAAATCTTCGTCTAGAAAAAAATCTTCTAATAAAAAAGCTAAAGAAGAACCTGTAGTTGAAGAAAAACCTGCATCAATTGAGAATTATAAAGCTAAACCATTAGTAGATGCAATGAAAGAAATGATAGGTATTACTGGTTGTACAACTCCAGAGTGGGAACAAACTAAAGCTACAATTACAGAGCAAGTAGAATCTATGCATATAGATCCAGATAGTACTCCTGCAGAAATGAGATATTTAATAGCAGATATAGATGCAGCCTTATCTCAATTAAAAATATATAAAATGAATGCAGATCAACAATTCAATCCATTATTAAAACATATAAATTATGTTTCTTTACAAGCAGGAAGTAAAGGTGCAAATAGTGAAGAAAGAAAAGCTAATGCTATAAGAGGGTTAATTGAGTATAAATCTAATCCAGATGATATGGAATACACTAACTTATTAGATATACAAGTATTCGCAGAAAATCAATTAGCATTTTATGATGAAATGATTAAAATATTAGTTGATAAAAAGAATATGCTTATAACTTTTAGTGGAATAGTGAAAACTGAAACTCAATTAGGAGGATATTAAAATGTTATATAAAATACCTGTATATAATGATGAAGGAAAAATAGTGCCTCTACCTGTAGAGGCTGAAGATATTTTTGAAGCTATGAGCGTAGTTCGTGATAAAGATATACATTTTATTGATGATTATATTTCTGTATGTTGGTATAATGGAGAATCTATTAATTAGGAGAGTGATTGAATGCAACCATTAAATCTTGATAATAAAACTAAATTAGAATTATCAGCACCAATTGATCCATCTTTATTAAAAACTAGAACTATGGGTAAAGAAGAACTAACTTATGTATCTCAAAATACTGTAGTGGATTTATTAAATAAAGCATTCAATTATATGTGGTCATTTGTTATAGATGAACAGTGGATGGAAGCAGGAGTCCCTGTAGTTAAGAAAGAAAATCCTAAGTGGCCATTTACTGAAAAGAATACAGACATGTCTCAAGTTCAAATAGATGCAGAAGGAAAAAGATATGTTGTATTAGAACAAGGTCCTGTAGCATGGACTAGAGGACGTTTAAGAGTTCCATTTGCACAAGAAGACGGTACAGTAATATGGATAGAAAAATCTGCATGTGGTGCTCAAGCTATAATAGGTAATCAAGCAGTTCAATCAACTAATGCATTTAAAGGTAGTATGTCAGATTGCTTAAAGAAATGTGCGTCTTTATTTGGTATAGCATTAGAATTATATAGAGATGAAACAGAAGAACAACATTTCCAAACTATCAGAGACACTTATATGCCTGATACATGGACAGAAGAAGCAGAACAACAATACTCTAAACAACTTAAAGCATTAAATCAAATGCTTGAAGATTTTGGTTGGTCTTTAGATGATATAGGTTATTATGTATCAATAGCTACAGAAAGTGTATATAATAACTTTAAGAAAATGCCACCAGAATATATAGACGCATTAATAGATGCTATTAGGGAGGATGCATAATATGTTCTTTTATGATGATTATATAGCTTGTCAAGAGTGTGGACACAGATTATTTAAATCTGAAGAAGTATTTATGATTAGAAAAGTAGTAGCTAATACACCTAGACAAGAAGTATCTTATGTTAGAGAAAAAGCAGAAATAGTAAAGTGCTGCAAATGCGGTGCTGAATTAGATATTGAATAAGAGAGCCGTTTTGGCTCTCTATTTTTATAGGAGGAGTTAAAATGGCAAATATTTGTTTCAATTATATAACAATTACAGGTCATCCTGATATTATAAATCTTATAGCAAACGATTATATAGGATATAATGAAGAAACAGATGTTGTCGCATTTACTTTCAATTTATTAGCGCCTATTCCAGAAGAACTTAATGGAGATGATTATTATTGGAGAATAGAAAATTGGGGAAATAAATGGGACGGCTCAGATTGTTATGTTGATATAGATGAAGATCAAATTCATATTAGTGTTGATACTGCATGGAATCCATGCGATAAATGGACTTATAAATTAATTGAATTATGTCCTGGAGTAGATATATATCATGAATATTATGAATCTGGAGAAGGATTCATAGGTTGGATAAGCCATACTAGTAGTGAAGGTCCAGAAGATTTTGAAGACGTATGTTATACTTGGTCAAATGATATTTATGAATACTGGTTGACTGTATTTGATAAAGAATATGAAACATTTGATTGGTTAGATGAAAGAATTGATGATTTAGTAGATGATGAAACTATAAGTGAAGAGACTGCAAAAGAAATACGTGAAATGATGGAAAATGGAACACCGTTAGAAATTTTAATAGCTAAATGCATAGATGATGAAATATTATAAGGAGGCCAAATAATGAAATATGTAGATGCAGATAAAGGACTTAAAGTGTTTGATATAAAATTCGATGTACAGACAGCAGGTCCATCTCCTAATGAAAACAAACGTATAGAATTGTTCTTATTAGGATGTGACAAAGCCATGAGAGGCGATGCATGTCAAGGTTGTTTCAATAGAAGACTTTGGGATTCAAATTTGGCCCAATTTTCTTGTGATATAGAATCTTTGGCTGAATGGATTATAGAAAGAACTCCAGAAGAAGAAAGATATATAACAATAGGTGGTGCTGAGCCAACACATCAGATAGACCATCTTATACCCTTTTGTAAAATACTTAAGCATGCTGGATTCCACATAATGATATATACTTACAGAGAACTGTTACATGAATTTAACATTTCTAATAAAGAATATAGCACTCCTAATAAAATAGATACTACTAAATGGATTGCTTTATTAGAGAACATAGATATGGTAGTAGATGGGCCATTTGTACAAGAACTTAGAATGTATCAAGAAGAGGCGCAAGACGGCTTCTTATCTTCTATAGGTTCTGGCAATCAAAGAATTTGGGATATACAATATTTTAATAAACATCATCAATTACGTGGTTATGCAATGAAAGCTTTAACTCAAATACAACTAGGATTCAATAATGAATTAATATACTATGTTAAACAAGATAGTAAAAGAAGAGAGGTGCAAAATATAAATGCTTAAAATAGAACGTAAAAAAGTCAATAAACAACTTTATTTAGTTACCGATTATGTTTATGAAGGTGATAATGTTGGAATCAATTTAGTTACTTTAGCAAATACGAAAACATCTAAGAAATCATCAATTCCTTGTATTCCAATATCTTATAATGAACATTCATTTAACTCTAACTCTAGTATAATAGAAATAGTATCTAATATAGGTTTAGATGTTAAAGATAATGTACAAGCAGTATTTGATATAAAGTTTCCAGATAGAAGTGATTTAAGATATGTAGATTTTGATGATGCACAATTTGCACAAGATATGATAGATACGTGTATAATAAACAAAAAAGATGTTAAAGATTTGAAGTGTTATAAGAGCGCTATAGAAGCTACTATAAATGATATAAAAGAACAATCGTTATCAGAAAATATATTAATAAAAACACCTGTTCTTAATTATATGTGTTATGTATATACAGAAGATTTAATATTCTTAGGCACAGCTAATAGATTACTAGCAAATACTGTATCCGGCAATTCTTATGTAAGTAAATATGTACTAGGAGAGTATTGTGGTAAGAAATTAACTGATTATATAGATGAATATGGAGACACTACTAAACTTGTCATAGATATATGTGTGAATAAAGATATAACATTACAATTAAGAAATGTAGAATTAATAAATGGTACTTCATCAACTATGGGATATGGATTAGTAGATTTAAGTTCTTCTAGGATAGTAAGAGTTCCTAATACACATAATTCAATAGAATATAAAATCCCTGAAGGATTTGTTTTACCCGAATATAAGACTAATTTTAATTATGATAATTATTATGAAGCTTTTCTGATAGGGAATAGCCCTACTGCAATAGAAAAGTTTTATAAATTAAATAAAGTTAGCACAAATCCTACAATAAATATAAATAAATATTTGATATGGTAAAATAGTGGAGGCGCATATTATCGCCTCTAAATTAATTTAAGGAGATGATATTATGAACTTCCAAGAACAAATATTAGATTTAATGGCAATAAAAAGACCTTGTATTCAAATAAGAACGAGTTTGGAAAAAGAAGTCTTACCTTCTTTAATGAATTTATTATATTCAAATGATATAGATACTATATATAGAATAGATGAATTAGATAAAGTAGAGAAACTATCAATAAGCAAAGAAGGCGGAATAGTAAGACAAGCCGTAGAAGATGATGAATTCGGACCTGTTCAATTCAATCCAATGATATTATTGACTTATATAAGAAAAATATTAAATAACCAAGATACAGAAAAATGTGCTTTCTTATTTATGGATTATGATAGTACATTTGATAGACCTACATTTAGAAGATGGATAAAAGATATATTTGAATTAAGAAATGAAAAATATGCACCATTCTTCTTTATATCTTCTCAACCTACTATACCGGACGATATAAAACATCTATTCAGTGTAGTATATTATGATAGACCAACTCAAGAAGAAATAGTTGAGTTATTAGTAACATATCAAGAACTTAAAGGTGTTACTATAGAAGATGAACAAGCCCTTGCTCATAAATTCATAGGATTTAATAGATCTGAAATAATAGAATGTCTTGATTATTCTTTCTATAAATATGATAAAGTAGATGATTCTTATATAAAAACTAAACGTATAGAAGTTATAAAGAAATCTTCTGTCATAGTTTATAAAGAACCTAGAGTCACTATGAATGACATAGCAGGAAACCATTATTTTAAAGAATGGTATGAAGAACTTAAATATTGTTTTGATCCAGATGCACAACAATATGGTGTTGCTAGACCTAAAGGTTATTTAGCATTAGGACCTGCTGGTACTGCAAAATCATTAGGTGCTGAAGCAATAGCATCTGATTTAAATGTACCATTATTATTCTTAGATATGTCTAAATTATTATCTAAGTTTGTTGGTGAATCAGAAAGAAATATAGATGAAGCTATAAACATAATAAACCAAGTTGCTCCTTGTGTTCTATTAATAGATGAAGTTGAAAAAGCATTAGGAGGTTATAAATCATCAAATGCATCAGATAGTGGTACTTTAGCTAGAGTATTTGGTAAAGTATTAAACTTATTGGCAGATAATGATAAAGGTATATTTACTGTAATGACTTCTAATAATGTTAAAGATTTACCACCAGAATTAACTAGAGCAGGAAGACTTGACGCTATATTCTATTTTGGATATGGAGACGCAGACGAAAGATATGAAATATTTAAATTACATTTTGAAAAACGTGGACATAAAGTATCTGATAAAGTATTAAAACAAATAGCTAAAGAAACTAATAAATATACTGGTGCAGAAATAGAACAAATAGTTATATCTGCAATCAAAAAAGCTTATGTAAGAATGAAAAAGAATAAAAATAAAA
>JAEIGA010009223.1_pt1 | contig 14923 bp, 9 predicted proteins | sample 9270691 | NCBI WGS metagenome assembly JAEIGA01 (sample SAMN17057246, study PRJNA624740) | gut metagenome | biome: biome; isolation source: fecal sample | host: Bos grunniens | place: China: Xizang | collected 2019
AATAATCTCGCGGTCCCCAGAGATGGTCCTCAACAAGGCGTGAACCTAAAACTTGCGCCCTTTCTCTTTTGTTGTACATTTCGCCGGTTATATATGGTGAACTCGGAAGATACGGTCTGTCTATATCGTTGAGTCCAACGCATTTGGACAACACTTCACGTGTTAATGTATTGTCGTCAGGATTATATGACGGTGTACTACTGTCAACCTCGTTATCACCTGACCACAGAATAATCGACGGATGGTTGCGAAGTTTACGAATGACTGCAGTAGCTTCCTTTTCAAGTTTCTTCTTGAACACATCGTCTTCCGGATATGATGCACATGCCATCGCAAAATCCTGCCACACCATTATTCCGTTCCTGTCACAGAAATCAAAAAACGCATGGTCTTCATATACATTTCCGCCCCAGCAACGCAAAATATTACATCCAATATCTTTTACAAGTTCAAGAGCCGGAGCATAGCGCTTGGCATCACGGCAATGCATCGCATCTAAAGGTACCCAGTTTGAGCCTTTGCAAAAAATTTCAATGCCGTTTACAATAATTTGGAATTGTCCGTCATCGTCACCTGTTGGATCTCGTCTTTCAAGTTCAACGCTTCTTACTCCAAAACTTATTTTTTCCTGATGCACAAGCTTTCCTTGACTGAAAATTTTAGCAGTGCCGTCATATATATTAGGTTCTCCGTAGCCGTAAGGTAACCACGGTTTTACATTATCAATGTGAAAGTGCATAACGCCGGATTTTTTGTTACACGCAATTCGCTCTGAAAAGCAACTGTCATCTCCGCAGGAAGCAGTCAGTTCAACTTCCACATCCTTAAAATCATTCCGGTTAGATTCAAGAACATAATAAAAACTGCAATCTGCATCCTTTGCCTTAAAAAAGGTTTGTGAAAAGTAAATACTGTCGCGGATTTCGATTTTAACATCTCGCCAAAGACCTGCCGTTACAAGTCTTGGCATGATATCCCAACCATAGCCGTGTGGAGCTTTACGGATATGTCTTGATTCGATATTAACAGGATTATTCAACATTTTTATGGTATAGTCAAAATTATCTGACTCAATAACGGCAGATTTAATATGAACGGTTAAAACATTTTCACCGTCTTTGAGAAAATCATCCACCTTAAATTCATGCCGGATAAACATATTATCGCTTTCACCGATTTTGGTACCGTTTAAGAAATATTCGGCAATGCAGTCAACGCCTTCGAACACCAAAAATACATTTTTTCTTTCGCCAGGTGCCTGAAAACGTCGCTCATACCACCATTCATAGCTTTCGTATTTTTCGGCAGCGACAACATTTTCGCCCATGTATATGTCTTTTGGAAGATATCCCTGTTCAGACAAATCAAGCTGCACACATCCGGGAACTGTCGCTTCAAGGGAAATCGGGATTTCTTCTGAAATCTGCGGTTTTCCGGTAAGGTTCCATTTACCGTTTAAGGATACAACTTTCATAATCCACCTCTTTAGTTTTTTATTTTATTTTATACTATTTACAAAGTAATAACAATTTTAAAACACAGAAATATATACGGTTTTTTAAGATTTTTCTTTACAATAATAAAAATTACGCGTATAATAATTGTGGCAGGACTGAGAAAGGGGTGGTGTATATCAATACTTTAAAAATGCATCAAAGACTTAATATCCCTGACGAAAAGCACTTAGTTGTTAATGAGCACACTGTAACAAGCAACCATCCACTGCATTGGCACAGTTTTTTTGAACTTGAAATTATTTTATCCGGAGCAGGAAAATATATAGTCAATGATGTGGCGTATGACATTTCATCAAACAATGTATTTCTTTTATCAACAACCGATTTTCACTATATTGAAACGGACAAAGCAATAAAACTGATCAACATTTCTTTTGATGAAGAAGTGATTGATGAAAAGGATTTATTACTTCTTTTGTTTTCCAAAACAGAAAAGGCTTACACCTTCCCGCCGGATGAACAAGAACGACTGATAAAAGCAGCAGAATTATTAGAACACGAGTATCGCACAGACGGGGACTGTCAACGACAGCTTTTGCATTATATATTAAACAGCCTTTTCCGCAAAAATCCCAATCCATACCCTGATGCATTTTATGGCGAACATTATCATGGGATTAAAAAGGCTGTTGTGTATATGGAGATGCATTTTAAAGAAAAAATAACGCTTCAGACGCTAGCCAGTCAAGCCGGCTATCATCCTGCTTATTTCAGCGAACTATTTAAAAAATGTACCGGCGAAACCTACATTTCAGCACTGAATAAATTGCGAGTGGGATATGCCCGCACTCTTTTGGCAAATGGTTTTTCGGTATCCCAATCCTGTTTTTTGTCGGGATTTTCATCACTCTCCAATTTTGGTGAAATTTTTAAAAAGTTTTGTCAAATGTCTCCTCGTGAGTATTCAAAAGCATCCCGAAAATAATCGGGATGCTTTTGATTTTAACTATTTAATTTTCTCCGCTTCTGCCAGCATGTTTTCAATAAATATCCCATAACCTCTTGTTGGATCATTCACAAAAACATGTGTCACAGCTCCCACAATTTTACCATTCTGAATTATCGGCGAGCCAGACATTCCCTGAACAATTCCTCCTGTGGCATTTAAAAGATTAGGGTCGGTAATGTGTATTACCATTCCTTTTGATGTGTCGGCATTCATAAATATTATTCTTTCAATGGTTATGTCAAATTCTCTTTTGCCTGTTTCGTCTATGGTGGATATGATTTTGGCTTTGCCCTCTTTTATTTCAGAAATACTTGCAGGAGAGATAGCATTTTCCAAAGAATAATTCTCATTATAAACTTTTCCATACACGCCTATGTCGCTGTTTTTAAAAAGTCTGCCCGACTCATTGCGCCCCGAAAACATTCCGTGAAGCTGCCCGGGAGCGCCTTTTCTGCCTTTTTCCACGCTTATTATACGGGCTTCTTCCATAGAGCCTTTTTCCATGGGAAAAAGCTCACCTGTGTCTGCATCTTCAATACCGTGTCCCAGTGCGCCAAATGAACTGTCATTGGGTTTTATATAAGTAAGAGTGCCTATTCCTGCCATGGAGTCTCTTACCATAAGCCCTATTTTATACGAGCCGCCATTGTCCGCTACAGGAGAAACCGCCACATCATAAAGACCGTTCTCACCTTTTACAGAAAGGGTTAGTTGCTCCCCGTTGCTTTTTTGAACTGCTTTTGAAAATTTTGTTATGGTTTCTGTGTTTTCTCCGTTTACTTTTTTTATTACATCGCCTTTTTTAAGAGGCAGATTTTTGCAGGGGCTTGGGGTTTTTCCGTATGCAGTTTCTACAGGAGATGTTTTTAAAATTTCCACTCCGTCTGCATATATTTTTATGCCTATTGCATCTCCGCCCGGTATAATTTTTTCTTCTTTCTGATAATTTATATTTACAGACTTTACGGTAAATGTGTTAAAGAGCTTTACCCCTGCTTTTTTAGAGGTGTCAGAGCTTTTTACTGTTCCGTCATATTCCAGAACGCCTGAATTTTCTGCGGGAACATCTATAGAAAACAAGGGCGAAAAAAATCCGTATTTGTCAAAACTGTATTTTTGATTTTCCCCAAGTTGTATTTCGTCGGGAATGGTGGCGCATATATATGTTATTCTTGCTGCAAGGGAAAATATAAGCAAGGAAAAAAATATAATTTTTTGTTTGTTTTTCAAAAAAATCACCCCTTTTAAAAAATTTTATCAAAATTAAATTAACCGACAAACTGCGATATTATTCTTAGGAAAATTTATCAGAAACAAAGGAAAAAATAAACTTGATATTTGTCGTTTTAAAAGGTATAATATAATTGGAAGTATAGATTTACAGGAGGAAAAAATATGGCTGTGTTCAAGTCTAAGAAAACATACATAAAAAGGTATGCTTTAAAAAACTTTGACAAAAAAATTACTTTTTCAGACAATGTCAAAGCTACCTTCACATCTTCGCAAAAACTTACTCTGCCTGTTTCTTCGTCTCTTTTTAAAAAGACAAAGGAGAAAAAGGTTGTATATAAACCAGTAAAAGCAAAAAAGGAAAAACCAATTTCTGACATCAGAAAAGAACAAACCGCGCCTTTTGAAAACGAGACTCTTAAAGAAAAAGAAAAGGTGTTGTCTTTTGCTCATGCAGAAAAAGAAAGTGCGGCTTTGCAACCATCTTTTGATATAATTGAAGAAGCGGTTGAAACATATAAAGAAACTGCAAAAGATATTTATGAACCCGAGGTAATTTACGAACCTGAGGTAGTTTCTGAACCTGAGGTAGTTTCTGAACCTGAGATTATTTCTGTGCCTGAGACAGCCGACGAACCAAAAGAAGAAATACCCGAGGCTGCACCCGAAATAACCGGGGAAGAAACCGAATTGCCTCATAAAGATGCCAAGACAAAAGAGCCTTTGAAAAAAGAAAAGCCCAAAAAGGTAAAAAAAGAAAAGAAAGTTAAAGAAAAAAAGATAAAAGAGAAAAAGGTCAGGGAAAAAAAGGAAAAAGAAAAGAAAGAGAAAAAACCGAGAAAGAAAATCAGCAAAAAGCTTCTTGGAAAAATAATTTTCCTTGTACTTATACTTATTGCCTGTGCATATTTTGGATATGAAATTGCAAAGGTTCAGATTGCAGAGTATAAAGCTTTGCAGGAAGAGCTTTCGGTAAGCTATGCTCCCGAGGACTATATATACCCCGAGGCAAGTGAAGAAATAAAAGAAAAAAACAAAGCTGCAAGAGATGCTGCATACAGAGAGGCTATGCAAAATGCCTATGTTCCTGCAAGCGGTGAGGTAAAAGGTCTTTACACCTACGACTATGTTAAAACCTGCTATCTTACCTTCGATGACGGCCCAAGCGGACCTGTTACAGAGAAAATTCTTGACACGCTGAAACAATACAATGTTCCCGCAACATTTTTTGTAGTGGGCAAAAATGTGCTCGAGTTCCCCGACCAGATAAAGAGAATGGTTGCAGAGGGACACTCTGTAGGCAATCACTCGTTCTCGCACGATTACGGATATATGTATGCCGGAGACCCGCAGTTTGACTCAGAAATGCACGGCTGCAAAGATGCCATAGATTCTGTGCTCGGACAAGAATACAAAAATCTTCTTTACAGATTTCCGGGCGGTTCTTTTGAGGTATACAAGAGCTTTTATATATACAACATTCAGTACGAGGGCTATCAGTATGTAGACTGGAATGCTTTAACAGGCGATGCAGAGCAGCAGTCTCCCGACAGAGAGTATATAATGAAGACCTTAAAAGAGAGTACCAACAATGGTACAAAAGAAGACATAGTAGTTCTTTTGCACGATGCAAGTGCAAAGGGAATTACTGCAGACACTCTCCCTGAAGTGATTGAATATTTAAAATCAAAGAACTATGTTTTCAAGGCAATAAAAAATTCAAACTACAATTCTTAAAAAAACAAGTATTTTATCCGTGGAAAAAGCATATATTTATTATATGACACTAAGATTTCCCGGATGGCAAAAGACAAGAACATTTTTTAAAATAACAGAAGTGTTCTCAATGTCCCGTCAGCATTTTGTGCCGGGAGTTGAGAACACTTTTTTGTTTTTAAGGAGAGATTTTATGCACAAGAGTGATTTGAAAAAGGCAATAGAAGATTTTGTTTTGGGACAATCTGTTGACGCCTACAACTTTTTTGGCTGTCACAGAGAAAAAGACGGCTTTGTGTTTCGCGTGTGGGCGCCGTCGGCAAAAAAGGTTTCTCTTGTAGGGGATTTTAACAACTGGGACAGAGAAAGTCTTTATATGGAAAAAATCCATCCTGAAATATATGAGGTTTTTTTAAACAATGCTTCTTATCTGGACAATTACAAATACTGCATATATACGCCTGACGGAGGTTGCACCCTGAAAAGCGACCCATATGGCTTCTATATGTGCAAAAGACCCGACAACGCAACAAAAATTTATGATATCAGAAATTACAAGTGGACAGACAAGGAATATCTTAGAAAAGCTACGGAAACAAAAGGAGAAGAAAAGCCAATAAACATTTATGAGCTTCATCTTGGCTCGTGGCAGAAAAAGGGCGACGGAGATTTTCTTGACTACAGGACGCTTTCAAAAAGGCTTGTGCCCTATGTAAAGAAAATGGGATATACACATATTGAGATAATGCCTGTGTCAGAATACCCCTACGACCCATCGTGGGGATATCAGGTTACGGGATATTTCTCCCCTACTTCGCGCTACGGCACCGGCGAGGATTTTGCTCATTTTGTAGATGTGTGCCACAGAGAAAACATAGGAGTTATTCTTGACTGGGTGGGTGCACATTTTCCAAAGGACGAAAACGGGCTTTCCAATTTTGACGGTGCGTCGTGCTACGAATACAGCGATCCTCTCAAAAGAGAGCACCCCGAGTGGAACACCAAGATTTTTGATTACGGAAAACCGCAGGTAATGTCTTTTCTTATATCAAATGTTATGTTCTATCTTAAGGAATATCACATAGACGGAATAAGGGTTGATGCAGTTGCATCGATGCTTTATCTTGACTACGGCAAAGGCTTTGGCGCGTGGAGACAGAATGTGTTTGGCGGAAACTACAATCTTGAGGCAATAGAATTTTTAAAAAAGCTGAATGACACAGTAAAAAAAGAAGTCCCCCGTGCAATTATGATTGCAGAAGAGTCAACAGCATTTCCAAAGGTTTCTTCACCCACCAAAGACGGCGGTCTGGGATTTGACTACAAATGGAATATGGGCTGGATGAACGATATGCTTTCTTATATGTCATCTGACCCCATTTACCGAAAGGGAATTCACAGCAATGTGACATTTTCTCTTACCTATGCCTTTTCAGAAAATTTTATTCTTCCTCTTTCTCACGATGAGGTGGTCTACGGCAAAAAATCTCTTATAGAGAAGATGCCCGGGAGCTATGAAGACAAGTTTTCATCTCTTCGCACTTTTTATGGCTACATGATGGCTCACCCGGGAAAAAAACTTCTGTTTATGGGCGGAGAGTTTGCCCAGTTTAACGAGTGGAACTATGAAAAGGAGCTTGACTGGATGCTCCTTTCCTATCCCATGCACAAGAAGATGCAAAACTATGTTTCGTCTCTCAACAAATTCTACTTATCCACCCCTGCTCTTTGGGAAAACGACAAGGACTGGCAGGGTTTCCGCTGGATAGTGCACGACGACACATTGCAGAGCGTTGTGTCATTTGTCCGTTACGGAAAAGACGGAGATTTTGTTATAGCGGTGTGCAATTTTACACCTGTTAAAAGGACACTCTACAGAATAGGAGTGCCTGAGGATGGAACTTATAAATGCGTCTTTTCAAGCGACAGGGTTTCCTTTGGCGGTACAGGGGAAAGGCTAAAAAAACCCAAGGCAAAAAAATTTTCGTCCCACGGGTTTGATTACAGCGTGGAAATTACAGTTCCTCCGCTTTCGGTGACATTTTATGAGAAGGAAGAAATAAGGGAATGAATGATTAATGATGAATAATTGCAGATAATTTGTTTTGAATGTACATTGTTTGAGAAATACATTAATTTAAAAGCGATATATATTAATGCAAGTTGAAATGCAATTAATTATATTTATTTTAATGCCCTGCCGGGCGGGCCTACTTTTGTGGGGACAAAAGTAGCAAAATCCCTCGGGGGAGTTTCGATTCTCCCCCCATCCCCCGAAGGTGAATTGACCGCAGGTCAAGAGAGGCTGCCCTGGGGTACTGCAAACGACCAAGGGCTATGCCCTTGGAACCCTTTATGTGCGATGCCATTAAATAGTAGGGGGATTTGACGGTTAGAGGAGAAGCGCATATTATGTTTTCGGTACATCCTGAAGGCTGTATCCTACAATGCTGAAATGAAAATTATCTAAAGAGACTACATTGCAATAACGATGTAGGGGTTGGCGTCCCCGACAACCCACGCCACAAATCTACCAATTAAGGAGATGTTTTTCAATGTATAAAGTGCAAAAAGAATGTATCGCCATGCTTCTTGCAGGAGGTCAGGGAAGCAGACTCAATGTGCTTACCGAAAGCACCGCAAAACCTGCGGTGCCCTTTGGCGGCAAATACAGAATTATAGATTTTCCTTTGTCAAACTGTGTAAATTCAGATATAGACACAGTAGGCATTATGACGCAGTATCAGCCATTGGAATTAAATGCATATATCGGCAACGGAGCGCCCTGGGGACTTTCCAGAAACTTTGGCGGTGTGCACATACTTCCGCCTTATGCAAAGAGCGAAAATTCGCAGTGGTACAAGGGAACTGCCAATGCCATATATCAGAACATAAGCTTTGTTGATATGTACAGCCCCAAATATGTATTTGTTCTCTCGGGCGACCACATATACAAGGCGGATTATTCAAAAATGCTTAAATTTCACAAAGAAAAAAATGCGCAGTGCACCATTGCGGTTCTTGATGTACCCAAAAAAGAGGCATCAAGATTTGGCATAATGAACACCCGAAACGACGATTCCATATATGAATTTGAAGAAAAACCCGCATTTCCCAAAAGCACAAAGGCGTCTATGGGTGTGTATCTGTTTAACTGGGACATTTTAAAAGAATATCTTATAAAAGATGAAAACGACGAGTCATCGTCAAACGATTTTGGAAAAAATGTTATTCCGCGAATGCTCAGAGAGGGCATAAGGCTTTTTGCCTATAATTTTAACGGATACTGGAAAGATGTGGGCACAATAAAAAGTCTGTGGGAGGCAAATATGGATCTGATAAATCCTGATGTTCCCATAGATTTAATTAACTCTGATATCAGAATATATTCAAGAAATTATGCAAAACCTGCAACATTTTTTGACAGGAGTTCGTCTGTATGCGACTCTCTTGTGGCAGAGGGATGTTCTGTAAAAGGCGAGGTTATTAACTCTGTTATATCAACAGGATGCACCATAGAGGAGGGCGCAAGGGTAAACCACAGTGTGCTTATGCCGAATGTATGTGTAAAAAGCGGTGCGGTAATAGAATATTCCATTATAGGCGAAAACTCGGAAATAGGAGAAAATGTCGGCGTGGGAATTTCGTCTGATGAAAGCGGAAAAACCCCTGAAATCTGTGTTGTTGGAAAAAACACAAAGTTGCCATACGGAAAACAAAAAAAGGAGGGCATTTAATATGAAAATGTGCGGTATTATTTTTTCAAACATCTACGATTCGTCCATGGGAGAGCTTACTGCCCACAGGACAATGGCATCTGTTCCGTTTGGCGGAAGATACCGGTTTATAGATTTTGTTCTTTCAAATATGGTTAACTCCAACATAAGCCAGATTGGCATTATTACCAAATACAATTACCAGTCGCTTATGGACCACATAGGGTCAGGCGGTGCGTGGGATTTAAGCCGTAAAAATGCAAATTTATATATACTTCCCCCGTTTGGCACAGGTCTGACAAATGTTTACAGGGGCAATCTTGAAGCTTTGTACAATGCAGTAAACTTTTTAAATGCCACAAAGCCTGATTATGTACTTATGTGTGATGCAACGGTTGTGTGCAATATCAATTACGAAAATGTTCTCTCTTCTCACATAGAGTCAAAAGCAGATGTCACGGCGGTGGTAAACGACCATATCAGAGAGTATGAGGCCGACCCCGGAGACCTTATAATAAGGGCAGATGAAAACGGATTTGCAACCGACCTTGCCATTGGTACAGAGGCAAAAGAAAACTCACTCATTGGCATGGGAATGTTTATAATGGAGAGAAAAACACTTTTGGGGATTATAAAAAACTATGTGGCAAGGGGCGGATACAGTTTTGAAAAAGATTATCTTTTAAACCGCTTTGCCGAGGGGAAAATAAAAATAAATGCCTATAAATTCTCAGGTCAGGTAATGCGAAACCACAACATTGTGGCTTATTTTAAAAATAATTTCAAGCTTTTTTCCGAAGAAGTGAGAAAAGATATTTTTAAAGAAAACGCGCCCATACACACAAAGGTAAGAGACGAACCGCCGTCTTTTTACAACGGGGGATGTAATCTTGATTCCTGCCTTGTGGCAGACGGATGCTCGGTTTACGGAACTGCAAAAAACTCCATTCTCTTTCGCGATGTGGTTATAGAAAAAGGTGCAAAGGTGACAGATTCTATTATTATGCAGGGGTCAAAGGTTTGCGCAGGTGCAGAGCTTTCCTACGCTATTGTGGACAAAAATGTGGTTGTGTCGCCGTTAGTAATTCTCTCGGGTGCAACAAATGTGCCTGTGGTGGTGAGCAAGGGAAAAACTGTTTAAAAAAGGAGAATTTTTTTATGAATATACTTTTTGCCGCCTCGGAGGCGGCTCCGTTTATAAAATCGGGAGGACTCGGTGATGTGATGGAATCACTTCCGCGGGAAATATCAAAAATCAAGGAAAACTCCGTAGCTCTTGTGATACCTTATTACAAATCCATAAAGGAAAACGAAAATATCAGACCGCAGTTTGTTACAGCGTTTTACATGCCTCTTGCATGGCGGTTTTCTTATGTGGGGGTTTTCAGATATGTTATAAAAAACAAGGGTGTGGGAAGAAACAAGAGAAACGACCTTGTTGTGTATTTTATTGACAACGAGCACTATTTTTCAAGAGATGCCCACCCTTACGGATACTGCGATGACGGCGAAAGGTTTGCGTTCTTTTCAAAAGCGGTTTTAGAATTTATAAATCACATAGATTTTGTGCCTGATATCATACATTGCAACGACTGGCAGACGGGTTTTGTTCCTTTGCTCTTAAAAGCTCTTTACAAAGACAGTGCAAGGCACAAAAATATAAAGACGGTGTTTACCATACACAATATTGAATATCAGGGAATGGCAGATCCGCCGTTTCTTCAGGATGTTTTAGGGATTGACGAAAGCTTTCGAAACATTGCCACCTATGACGGACTTATTAATTCCTTAAAAAGCGCCCTTGTTCTGTCAGACAAGATTACCACTGTGTCACAAACCTACAGTCACGAACTGTCATTTGCATATTTTGCAAGAGGTATGGAAAAAATAATAGAAGAAAACCGTTACAAAATGTGCGGAATTGTAAACGGCATTGACACAAGGTTGTATGATGCGTCATCTGATGAATATATAGAAAAAAATTTTAAATATTCAGACCTTTCGGGGAAAGAAATATGCAAAGAGTCGCTTCAAAGAGAGTGCAATCTTCCCATAAGGAGCGATGTTCCCGTTATTGGTGTAGTGTCAAGGCTTGTTTCCCACAAGGGTATGGACCTTATAAGACAGGCGGGTGACAGGCTTTGCAATATGGACATTCAACTGGTTGTTCTTGGTACAGGCGACAGGGAGTACGAGGATTATTTCAACTATCTTTCATACATTTATCCCGACAAGGTACACGCGCACATAGGTTTTGACGGAGCATTTGCAAGGCGCATTTATGCAGGGGCAGATTTTTTCCTTATGCCGTCTCTTTCCGAGCCTTGCGGACTTTCTCAGCTTATTGCCATGCGCTACGGAACAATTCCCATTGTAAGCGAAACAGGAGGGCTTGTAGATACGGTGCCCCCTGTAAATGTTGAAACACTCGAGGGAAGAGGGTTTACCTTTAAGCTTTCAAATGCCGACGATATGATGGGTGCGGTAGAAAGAGCCTGTGACTTTTTTAAAGACAAAGAAAAAACAAAAAAACTTAAAAGCAATATTATGAAATTTGATTCAAGTTGGAAAAACGGAGCCGAGTTGTATAACGGAATATACAGAGAGCTTTGCAATCTGTAAGAAAGGGCGGACATTTTTGGAGTTTTTTTATGATAGCAAAGACCTTTCATGCAAAAAACCTTTTGGGTGCATAAAGGCGGGAGAAAAGTGCAGTATAAATGTGTTTTTGCAAAATAAAATTTTTATTCACCGCGTTCTTATGCTTATGGAAAGCGATGAAAAATGCTTTAAAATACCGCTTGAATATGCGGGTGAAAATGAAAAGCATCAGATATTTTCAGCAGAATTTTCAACTGATGATACGGGGTTGTATTTTTATCACTTTTGTGTGATATCAGAAAAAGGCAAAGGACATTTTTTTAAAGAGGAGAATAAAAAGTGGCAGATTACTGTATATGACAAGGATTTTTCCGTGCCCGAGGATTTTTGTGCAGGTGTTATGTATCAGATTTTTCCCGACAGATTTTTTTCGCATGGAAAGACAGACCTTTCAAAAAAGCTTGTGCCCTACATCATTCACAAAAATACCGACGAATGTCCTGAATACTTCCCTGACGAAAAAGGTATTGTGAGAAACTGTGATTTTTACGGCGGAAATTTTAAGGGTATAGAAAAAAAGCTTCCTTATATAAAGTCGCTTGGTGTGTCGGCAATATATCTTAATCCGATTTTCAAGGCTTATTCAAACCACAGATACGACACCTGTGATTACAAGGAAACCGACCCTATGCTTGGCACAAAAGATGATTTTAAGCATTTGTGCGACACTGCACATTCTATGGGCATAAAAATTATTTTAGACGGAGTGTTTTCTCACACAGGGAGCAACAGTATATATTTTGACAAAGAAAAAATCTTTGGCGGCGGTGCATGTTCGGGTAAGGAGTCGCCTTATTTTAACTGGTACACATTTTATGATTATCCTCATAGCTACGAATCGTGGTGGGGAATAGACACGCTCCCTTGTGTAAAGGAGATGGAAGAAAGCTATCTTGACTACATTATAAGAGACTCAGACAGTGTTATTAGGCACTGGCTCCGCCTTGGTGCAGACGGATTTCGTCTTGATGTTGCAGACGAGCTGCCTGATGAATTTATAGCAATGCTCAGAAAGGTTCTTAAAGAGGAAAAGAAAGACGCCGTGTTAATTGGCGAGGTGTGGGAAGACGCGTCAAACAAGGTCTCATACGGAAAGGTAAGAAAATATTTTTCACACGGCGAGCTTGACTCTGTGATGAATTATCCGTTCAGAAATTTTATTATTGACTATGCAAAAGGAAACATTTCTTCTTTTGAATTTTGTGAAAATGTTATGACTATATGCGAAAACTATCCCAAAGAGGTTCTTCACTCACTTATGAACTCTCTTTCTACTCACGACACTGCAAGAATAATAAATGTTTTGTCAGATTGTTCTATGGATATGCCTAAGGACAAAAAGGAACACTATACACTGACAGAAACTGAACTTTCTGTTGCACTTGACAGGCTGGTGCTCTGTGTGGCGCTTTTGTTTATTCTCCCCGGGTGTCCTTGTATATACTACGGAGATGAGATTGGCATGCAGGGGTTTGAAGACCCTTTTAACAGGCGGTATTTTGACTGGGAAAAAGAAGACAAATTCTGCCTTGAACTTTACAAAACATTTTCTGAAATCAGAAATTCCGAATCTTGTCTGAAAGGTGGAGAAGTTTTCCTGACCTGTGATGACAATGTTTTAACCATTACAAGACAAAAGGGAAAAAACAAGATTGAAATGATTGTAAACAGAGAAAAGAAACCAATATATTTCAAAGCAGAAAATGTTTTGTTCTGTCACGGCGCAAGTTCAATCGGTGACGGAGTGGTTATCAAAAATGGCGGTTTTGTAATTTTAAAAAACAGTTGCAAAAAACTGAATAAGTGATATAATAGGTGTAACAAAAAACTATCAGAGCAGGTATTAAATGTTAAGCAGTTTTGCTTGATTACCGCAGAATGGGAGTACAATCTGCGGCGATGATTATTTCGCATTTAATATTACATCCGCTGATGTAGAACACCTATATCAGCCCCCTGCTTTATATGAAAGGGGTTATTTTTATGCAAAAAAAAGTTTCTTCAAGGATGGTTGTTCAATGTGCGCTTTTTCTGGCAATCGGTCTTGTGCTTCGCAATTTCAGCTACATGGTTTCCATGGGCGGCGGCACAGGTATGAGGATTGGATTTTCGGGGATATTTGTAAAGTTGCCGTCTGTCATATTCGGTCCTTTGTTTGGTGCGCTTACCTGCGGTTTGTATGATTGCCTCGGAGCAATTATAAAACCTGAGGGCGCGTATATATTCCCGCTTACGCTTACTGCGGCTGCGGGTGGAGTTATGTATGGCTTTGTGTATAATTTTTTAAAAAACAAGGACTCTCAGGGCATTAAAAAGGTTTATTTTTCTCTTGTGGTTTTGTCGGCAGTTCTTGGAATTTTCAATCACCTGTGCACTTTATACTGGCCAAGCGGTTTTTGGGGAAGCTGGCTTTTATCTCTTGGCAAAAAGACAGGGTTTTTCACTTTTGGATTTTATGCGCTCTCCATAGTGGGAATTTTGTTTTATATTATAAATGCCCTTATTGAAAAAAAGACAAAGGCAGATTTTTTTGACAGTTATCTTAAAATTTTTCTCACACTTTTAATCTGCGACATTCCTGTTACTACGGCAAACACATTTATTCTTATAAAATTTATTCCTGTGCTTGGCAAACTTGGTTTTTTTGCTTACTATCTGCCAAGGCTTACAGAAGAAATTTTTATGGTTTTTGTGACATCATATTTTATGACCTATTTTTACAAAATTTACAAAAAGATTTTTGGATAATGCAAAAGGGAGCTGTCAGAGTACAAAAAAAGAACACCGACGAGGGTGTTCTTTTTTAATGAATAATTAATAATGAATAGTGAATAATTATGGTTGGCATTTGCTTTGGGCAAATGCCTTTGTGTTTTGGTTTCCAAAGGCTGTCCCCTACAACAAAATTATTATATGTCCGCATTGTAGAGGTTGGCGTCCTCGACAACCCGTTTGTTTTTGTTTTTGCAATTTTGGTTTTTTAATACAAAAATGGTAAAATTCCGCAAAAATCAAAGGTGTAACCTGTAATTTCTTGACAAATTTTTCAATGCAAAGTATATTTATTATAGGAAAGTATGTATATATGGTAAGTAAATATATTTTCAGAGAGGACAAAAAAATGGCATTTTTAT
>JAEIGA010009224.1_pt1 | contig 14923 bp, 10 predicted proteins | sample 9270691 | NCBI WGS metagenome assembly JAEIGA01 (sample SAMN17057246, study PRJNA624740) | gut metagenome | biome: biome; isolation source: fecal sample | host: Bos grunniens | place: China: Xizang | collected 2019
CACTTTGACCGAGAAACTGCTGCTCTACGGAGGCGCTATCCATGTGGCAGGTGCAGTAAAATCCAACAAGATTCGCAAGACTGCTACCTCCGACTGGATGGAAATCGAGAAGCAACGTGGTATCTCCGTGGCTACATCGGTCATGGGATTCGATTATAACAACTACCACATTAACATCCTAGACACCCCTGGTCACCAAGACTTTGCCGAAGATACATTCCGCACCTTGACCGCAGTGGACTCCGTAGTCATCGTGATTGACTCTGCCAAAGGTGTGGAGACACAAACACGCCGACTCATGCAAGTCTGCCGCATGCGCAAGACACCCGTGATGGTGTTTGTCAATAAGATGGACCGCGAGGGTAAAGACCCATTCGACCTCATGGACGAAGTGGAGAGCGAACTCGGTATTCATGTACGCCCATTGTCATGGCCAATCAATAGCGGTCAACGATTCAAAGGAGTGTACAACATATTCCAATCTACACTCGACCTCTACACACCAAACAAAACGCAAGTTACTGAATCACTGCGCTTTGACGACGTCACCGACCCACAGATTGCAGAGCTCATCGGCGAACAAGATGCCATGAAGCTGCAAGAGGACTTGGAAATGATCGAAGGCGTATACAACCCATTCAGTCACGAGGAATACTTGGCTGGCGAGTTGGCCCCTGTGTTCTTTGGATCTGCATTGAACACCTTTGGTGTGAAGGAGTTGCTGGAGTGCTTTGTGCAGATTGCGCCATCGCCACGTCCTGTAGAGGCCATCGAGCGCAAAGTAGAACCTATGGAAGATGGATTTACAGCATTCTGCTTTAAGATTCATGCGAATATGGATCCTAACCATCGATCATGTATTGCGTTCTTCAAGATATGTTCGGGTAAGTTCCTGCGCAACACCTATTATAAACACGTGCGCGAGAACCGCCAGATGCGTTTCTCTGCACCAACCTGCTTCATGGCACAGCGCAAAGAGACTGTGGATGAGGCATTTGCAGGCGACATTGTAGGTTTGCCAGATACAGGCAATTTCAAGATTGGCGATACCCTGACCGCAGGCGAAAACCTCCACTTCAAGGGCTTGCCATCGTTCTCACCAGAAATGTTTAAGTATATCGAGAACGCCGATCCAATGAAGCAAAAACAATTGGATAAGGGTGTAAACCAATTGATGGATGAAGGTGTGGCACAACTCTTTGTAAGCCAATTCAATGGCAGAAAGATTATTGGTACGGTCGGACAATTGCAATTCGAAGTAATTCAATATCGTTTAGAGCATGAGTACCAAGCCAAATGCCGTTGGGAGCCATTGCAAATGTTCAAAGCATGCTGGATAGAATCAGACAACGAACAAGAGTTGGATATGTTCAAGAAGCGCAAAGCACAATACATGGCTAAAGACAAAGAGGGTCGTGATGTATTCATGGCTGATAGCGGATATGTGCTCCAAATGGCTCAAAACGACTATAAAAATATCAAATTCCACTTTACAAGCGAATTTTAAAATACAAAAAAGATATGGAACTAAGTGAACAAGAATTAGTACGCAGACAAAGTCTGCAAACCATGCGCGATATGGGTATCAACCCTTATCCAGCAGACGAGTATGTAGTAACCGGTTATTCCACCGATATTAAAGCCACTTTTGTAGATGAAGAGAATGCAGATGCTGAGTGGTACACTGGCAAGCCCGTACGTATTGCTGGCCGTTTGATGTCGCGCCGTATTATGGGTAAAGCATCGTTTATTGAGTTGCAAGACTCTAAGGGCCGCATTCAAGTATATGTGAGCCGCGACGATATACAAGCTGCTGTACCAGAGGGAGAAACAGCTTCTACTGTAGAGCAACAAATGTATAATGTGGTGTTTAAGAAACTGTTGGACATCGGCGATTTTATTGGAATCGAAGGTTTTGTATTCCGCACTCAAATGGGTGAGATCAGTGTCCACGCGCAGAAACTAACTGTTTTGGCAAAGAGCTTGAAGCCACTGCCTATCGTGAAATACAAAGATGGTGTGGCTTACGATGGTTTCACAGATCCTGAGCAACGCTATCGCCAACGCTATGTAGATTTGGTGGTAAATGAAGGTGTTAAAGATGTGTTCTTGAAGCGTTCTACTATCGTGCGCACCATGCGCCAAGTGTTTGACGAAGCAGGTTATACCGAGGTAGAAACCCCAATGCTACAAGCTATTGCGGGTGGTGCTTCGGCTCGTCCGTTCATCACTCACCACAATGCATTGGACGTAGATATGTACATGCGTATTGCTACCGAGCTATATCTCAAGCGCCTCATCGTAGGCGGTTTCGAGGGTGTGTATGAGATTGGTCGTAACTTCCGCAACGAGGGTATGGATCGTAGCCATAACCCAGAGTTCACCTGCATGGAGCTCTATGTATCCTACAAGGATTACAACTGGATGATGACCTTCACCGAGCAACTATTAGAACGCATTGCTATCGCAGTCAATGGTACTACTCAAGTGAAGATTGGTGATAACATCGTTGATTTCAAGGCGCCATATCGCCGTTTGCCTATTCTCGAGGCAATCCAAGAGAAGACTGGCTATGATTTGAGCAACATGAGCGAAGATGAGATTCGCGTGATTGCTAAGAAGTATGGTGTAGAGGATACCGACAAGATGGGCCGTGGCAAATTGATCGACGAGATCTTTGGTGAGACTTGCGAGGGCAGTTTTATCCAACCTACTTTCATCACAGACTACCCAGTTGAGATGTCTCCTCTGACCAAAATGCACCGTAGCAAAGCGGGGCTGACCGAGCGTTTCGAGTTGATGGTCAATGGCAAAGAGTTGGCAAACGCATATAGCGAGCTCAACGACCCTATCGACCAATACAACCGCTTTGTTGAGCAGATGAAGTTGGCTGACAAGGGCGATGACGAGGCTATGGTTATCGATCACGACTTTATGCGTGCTCTGGAGTATGGTATGCCTCCTACTTCGGGTATTGGTATCGGTATCGATCGCCTTGCTATCCTTATGACAGGACAACCTTCTATCCAGGAGGTACTCCTGTTCCCTACAATGAAACCAGAAAAATAACGACCTTACGACCATAAAGGTCTTAAAACAAAGGATTTATGAAAGTAGCAATACTCGGTTCGGGCAGTTGGGCTACCGCATTGGCTAAGATTGTGCTTAACAATGTGGATGAAATCAATTGGTTTATCCGTAAGCAAGAGACTATTGACGAGTTTATCGAGAATCGTCGCAATCCCAAGCATTTGGAGTGGGCATATTTCGATACTAGCAAAATCTATTTCTCTACGGATATCAATGAGGTGCTCGACTTGTCCAACACCATCATCTTGGCTATCCCTTCGCCTTACATAAAATCTTGTTTGGATGATATCACTATCGATATCTCTGGCAAGAAAGTTATTTCCGCAGTCAAGGGTATGATTCCTGATGAAAATATTCTTGTCACGGACTATCTGCACCAACGCTATGGTATTCCAGAGGAGAATTTGGGCATTGTGGCAGGTCCTTGTCATGCCGAAGAGATTGCCTTGGAACGTTTGAGTTATCTCACCCTGGGTTGCACCAATATCGACAACGCCGATCTCTGGAGCAAACTACTGACTACCAAATATGTGCATGTAGCTTCGAGCAACGATGTAGTAGGTCTAGAGTATTCCAGCGTGATGAAGAACATCTATGCAATCGCAGCAGGCATGTGCAGCAGTTTGCGCTATGGCGACAATTTCCAAGCCGTATTACTGACCAATGCAATGCACGAGATCATGCGTTTTGCACAAGCTAAATCTCCTATCGATCGTGATATCACCAATAGCGGATACCTAGGCGATGTATTGGTAACAGCCTATTCTAATTTCTCTCGCAACCGACAATTCGGGCAAATGATTGGCATGGGCTATAGCGTTAAGGCAGCACAAACGGAAATGGAGATGGTGGCAGAAGGATATTATGGCACAAAGGCCATCTATTTGGCTAATCAGCAGTTGGGAATCGAATTGCCTATTGTAGAAGCAATGTATCAGATTCTCTACTGCCGCAAGTCGCCAAAAAATACAATTAAAGAATTAACAAATAAATTTCATTAACAAATGACAGATATTCAATTTTCTTATGCCAAGGCCGTGAGTGCCGAGGCTGTAGCACAGTACAAACAAGCCGTAGCTAATGCTCAAGAGCAACTAGTTAATCGCACAGGTTTGGGCAACGATTTCTTGGGTTGGATGAATCTCCCAGCAGATATCCGTCCACAGTTGGCAGATATCCAAGCCACAGCAGAATTGCTTCGTCGCGAGTGTGAGGTAATCGTATGTATTGGTATTGGTGGGTCGTATCTTGGTGCGAAAGCGGTAATTGACGCATTGACCAATTCATTCGCATGGCTCGAAGACAACAAACCTGCTATTGTATATGCTGGACAAAATATAGGCGAAGATTATCTCTACGAATTACAAACACTATTAAAGAACAAGAAATTCGGTATTATCAGTATCTCTAAGTCGGGTACAACCACCGAACCAGCATTGGCATTCCGCCTTTTGAAAACCCAACTCGAGGAGCAACAAGGCAAGGAAGCTGCTAAGCAACTTATCGTATGTATCACCGACGCTAAGAAAGGTGCTTTGCGCACATTGGCTACTCAAGAGGGATATAAGACCTATGTCATCGAGGACAATATCGGAGGTCGTTTCTCTGTGCTTTCTCCTGTAGGTTTATTGCCTATCGCATGTGCAGGTTTGGATATCAATGCATTGATTGATGGTGCCGAGCGTATGATGCAAGTGTGCGGCATCGACACTCCTTTTGAGGAGAACCCTGCAGCGCAATATGCAGCAGCACGCAACCACCTTTATGGCGTAGAAGGTAAAAAGATTGAACTTCTTGTGAACTATCATCCTAAGTTACACAATATCAGCGAGTGGTGGAAACAACTCTATGGCGAGTCAGAGGGCAAGGACAATAAGGGTATCTTCCCAGCCAGTGTGGATTTCACTACCGATCTTCACTCAATGGGACAATATATCCAAGAGGGTGAACGTCATTTGTTTGAGACCGTGATTTCGGTGCTCGAACCTAACCACACTGTACCATTCCCACACGATGATGCTAACCTAGATGGACTTAACTTCCTCGCTGGCAAGCGTGTAGACGAGGTGAATAAGATGGCAGAACTAGGTACCATGATCGCACATATCGATGGTGGTGTGCCTAATATGAAAATCTCTTTGCCTAAATTGAACGAGTATTTTATTGGTCAGTTGCTCTATTTCTTCGAGCGTGCATGTGGTATCTCTGGTTATGTTTTGGGTGTTAATCCATTCAACCAACCAGGTGTAGAAGCTTACAAGAAGAATATGTTTGCTTTGTTGGACAAACCTGGCTACGAAGCAGAGTCTGCAGCTATCAAAGCTCGTCTTTGATCCTAACATTTGCATATGTCAGCAGCAAAATGGATATTCGGTGGCCTTGGGTTCGTATTGGGCGGACCTATTGGTGCATTGATTGGTGTCTGGATTGGCTCGTTGTTTGATTCTGGCTCCAAGATGACAGAGGCGGGGGGATACACGCAAGGTATTCCCCACTCCTCTCGTCCTCGTGCTACCCAGGGGGATATTATGGTATCGATTATCGTATTATTGGCATGTGTAATCAAGGCGGACGGTCGCATATTGAAGTCCGAAATCTCGTATATCAAACCATTCTTGGTACGCACATTCGGCGCAGAGGGAGCTAAAGAAGCATTGCTATTGCTCAAGCAGTTATTGGAGAAAAATATTGACCCCGTAGCAGTATCACAACAGATTCGTCAGCATGTCAACTATTCGGTTCGATTGGAGCTGGTGCACCTCTTGCTGCAGGTAGCTCAGGCCGATGGCGAGATGGTAGAGGCCGAGCTGCAAACCATCCAGACGATTGCCACCCACATGGGTATCTCCTCGGCCGACTACCAATCCTTGTTGTCGCTCTATCCGCACCAGCAGCGCGATGGCAATTGGGCATATACGGCGTTGGAGATCCAACCTACGGCTACGGACGACGAGGTCAAGAAGGCGTATCGTCGTATGGCTATGAAGTACCACCCCGATAAGGTGGCCAATGCGGGAGAGAATATCCGTCAGCAGGCTACCGACAAGTTCCGCGCCATCAACGATGCGTACGAACATATCAAAACCCAACGCGGCATCAAATAAATGACTACCACGCTCCTTTTCGTTGGCAAGACCACCGACCCGCATATCGATGCCTTGTGTCAGGACTACCTCAAGCGCCTCACCCACTATCTTCCTGTGCGTGTGCAGGTTATCCCCGAGCTCAAAAATACCAAGGCCCTCACGCCCGACCAACAAAAGCAGGCCGAGGGCGAATTGATTTTGCGTGCTGTAGGTGCGTCGGCAGAATTGATTCTCCTGGACGAGCATGGCAAGGAGTATCGCTCTGTGGAGTTTGCTCAGTTGATGCAAAAGAAGATGTCTTCTGGTCGCGATGTAGTATTTGCTATTGGTGGTCCTTATGGTTTTTCTCAGATGGTGTACGAGCGTGCGAATGGCAAGATTTCGCTTAGTCAAATGACATTTTCGCATCAAATGGTCCGCCTATTCTTTATTGAGCAAATCTATCGTGCCATGACTATCCTCCGTGGCGAGCCTTACCATCACGAGTAACGGATAAAGTCCATCTAACTTACCGATACAATTGTATACCTTTACTATACCTTTGGTATAGATTGTCTTTTCCTAAATTGGTTTGCATACACTCACATTGCCACTATCGATTATTTTTACAAATAATTGCAAAATTTTTGTGTATTTCTAAAAAAAATCTTACCTTTGTTGCCAGTTTAAAGCAAAACCACCATGAAAATACAATTCTTAGGAGCAGCCCAAGAAGTAACAGGCAGCAAACACCTCATCACCACCGACAACGGCACCACTATCCTACTCGACTGCGGTATGTATCAAGGTAAAGGAATGGACACAGACCAAGCCAACCGAGAATTAGGATTTGACCCTAAAGATATACACTACCTCTTACTATCGCATGCACATATCGACCACTCGGGCCTCATACCATACATATATACTCAAGGATTCCGAGGAAAGATATACTGCACCCCCGCAACACGAGACTTATGCCAACTCATGTTGCAAGATACCGCATTCATACAAGAACAAGACGTGCGCTGGTACAACAAGAAGATGGATCGACAACACAAACCCAAGATTAAACCCCTGTTCGATACCAACCATGCACAACAGGTAATGAAACTGTTTCGCACCATTCCATATGACACTCCATATCGCATCAACGAAGAGATACAAGTGCAGTTCAGTAACTCGGGACACATGCTAGGTTCGGCTGTTATCAGTTTGGAAATCAATGAGAATGGCGAAACAAAACGCATTGCATACACAGGCGACGTAGGACGCCTACACAGCCATATTCTCTGTACACCACAGGCCTTTCCACAATGCGACTACCTCATCTGCGAATCCACATACGGCAACCGTCAGCACGATGACCAACTTGTCAGCGAAGAACAACTGCTGGGGGTGGTGGAAGATACATGTATGTATAAACATGGCAAACTACTGATTCCATCATTTTCAGTAGGTAGAACCCAAGAGATCGTGTATGTGCTCAACCAGTTGTACAATGATGGCAGACTGGAACGAATCCCCGTATATGTGGACTCTCCCCTATCGGCAAATGCAACAGAGATATTCCGTCGCCATGCCGACACGCTCAACGAAGAAGTGCGAGACACCATGCGCTTTGACGATGACCCATTCGGCTTTAACACCCTGAGATATATCACCGATGTGCAACAGTCTAAAGCACTGAATAGAAGCGAGCAACCATGCATCGTGATCTCGTCGTCGGGCATGTTAGAGGCAGGCCGAATCAAACACCATGTGTCTAACCATATCGACGACCCAAGCACCACTATCCTAATTGTGGGCTATTGTACACCAACATCACTTGGTGCACGCATACAAAATCCTGCTCTGAGATACGTCAGTATCTTTGGATATGACCACCGCATACGCGCACAAGTGACCAAAATAGAAGGATTTTCTGGACATGGTGACTACCAAGAGATGATACAGTATTTCACTGCATGTCAAGATGTTAAGAAAATACAACGAACGTTTATCGTACATGGCGAGACAGAAGCACAAATCGCCATGAAAGACCACCTATACGAAGCTGGATTCCGACAAATCCACATACCCGCCAAAGGCGAGGAAGTAGTGTTGTAAAAAAAAAAGTATTTTCGAAATACTTGCGTATGTGCGATTTTTTTTGTATCTTTGCACACTTTTTCATTGCACGACAAAACAAATAATAGAACAATATGAAACACACATTGCTAACCATTATCGCTGCGCTAGGATTGATCTCCTGCAGCACTACTGCTACGCAAACTGCTCAGCCAGAGGCAAATGCAAACACGCAGAACCCAATTATGCCTATCGTATTTGTAGGCGAGAACACCCACGTTGTACTCACAGACTATCTGCCAGCACTCGAGGCGGACGATCAAGTGCTACTCAGCACCGAGCCATCGTATCAAGTGACCAACGCCAATGCAGAGGGCTTTACCCTGAACGGCGACCACACCCTGTCGGTACTCAGCGTGGACGTACCCAACAAAGGATTGCACTATGACATTCCTATCGTACCACAATCTAAATACGAAGTAGGTCTAACAACGAAGTCCTTTACAGATTCAACCATCACAATTGGCGTACTGCACGAATATGAGCACCTGCAATTCCGTGTATTCTGGCAAGACACACGCGCAAAAGAATATGTAGAGTACGGCCAATATGACCCACAAGCCATCATCACGATCGAACCAGCATGGCGCGAAAGCAAAGGTCGTAGTTTCATCCGCGTATATGCCTACGGCGATGGCAAACATCTCAACGACATCTTGATTCCATTGCAAGACGGCAAGGTGATCAACGACGTGGCACAGCTGACCCGCTTTGACGACCATGCGCAAGTGCTATACTCGCTGATGATTGACCGTTTCTATAATGGAAACAAGAAGAACGACTGGAAAATGAATAGTCCAGAAGTATTGGATATCGTTGATTATCAAGGTGGTGACATTGCTGGTATTACCAAGAAAATCAAAGATGGCTTCTTTGAAGAATTGGGTATTTCCACAATCTGGATTTCTCCTATCACCCAAAACCCATGGGATGCGTGGGGCATGTACCCATTCCCTAATGGCAATAAATATGATAGCACCAAGACCTATACCAAGTTCTCTGGTTATCATGGTTATTGGCCAATCTTTGCTACAGAAGTGGAAAAACGTTTCACAACCGAGCAAGAACTGCATGAGATGCTTTCTACCGCACACGCACATGGCATGAACGTGATCTTGGATTATGTAGCCAACCACATGCACATCAACTCACCTACCTTGCAAGCCCATCCAGACTGGCATACCGATAGTATCTTGCCTGATGGTCGTCGCAACTTTGAGTTGTGGGACGAGGCACGCCTTACCACATGGTTTGACGTACACATCCCTACCCTTGACCTAGAGCGTCCAGAAGTATGTTCACCTATGACCGACTCAGCATTGGTATGGTTGGAAAAATTTGCATTTGATGGTTTCCGCCATGATGCATGCAAGCATATTCCACTCAACTACTGGCGCGAACTCGGCAAGAAAATGAAACAACGCTACCCAGATCGCCATATCTGGATGATTGGCGAGACATATGGCGACCCAGCATTGATTGGTTCGTATGTTAAGACAGGTATGCTGAACGCACAATTTGACTTCAATATCTATCACACCGCCATTGACGTATTGGGCAAACCAGAGCAATCACTCAAACGTATGAACAACACCATCTTGGAGTCGTTGAGCGCATATGGCGCACACCATACCATGGGTAATATCTCAGGCAACCACGACAAATGCCGCTTCATCTCATTGGCAGGCCAAGCCGTAAGCTGGAACGAGAACGACAAAGCTGCAGGTTGGACACGCGAGATTGGTGTAACCGCAGACGGCAACAAAGAGTTGGAGGCGCATGCCTATCGTATGGCCATGCTGTTGGAGGTGATTAACTTCACTATCCCTGGTGTGCCATGTGTATATCAAGGTGATGAGTATGGCGAGGCAGGTGCTAATGACCCTGATAACCGCCATATGATGAAATTTGAAGGTCTGAACAAAGAACAACAAGACTTCCGCACAAAAGTACAAGAATTAGCACAACTCCGTCGCAACAACATGGCATTGATTTATGGCGAATATATCCCAACACAAGTGACCGATACTGCACTGCGTTTCCAACGCGTGTATATGGGTGATGTGGTGGATGTTATCATCGACCTTAATGGAGAGAGCAGCATTACCGTTAATGGTGAGAAAGTTTGGAGTATATAATAACATACAATTATAAAAAAAACAATCAACAATGAAAAAAATTCTTTTTGCAGCGTTAGGATTGCTCTGCTTGGCATCCTGCGCAAAGCAGCCCTGCTGCCAACTGGAGCATCCATGCTACGCATATGATGCTACCATTTACGAACTTAACACCCGTCAATTGACCGAAGAAGGTACTTTCAAAGCTGCAGAAGCAGTATTGCCAGCATTGAAAGAGATTGGCGTGGATATTATCTGGATCATGCCTATCCAAAAAATCGGCGTATTGGAGCGTAAAGGCACATTGGGTAGCTACTATGCTATTACAGACTACTGCACACTCAACCCTGAGTTTGGTACACGCGCTGACTTCGAGCATTTCCTGGCAGAAGCACACAAGTTGGGCTTGAAAGTTATCTTGGACTGGGTAGCAAACCACACTGCTCCAGATAGCGAGTGGACCAAGAACGATGGCTGGCACTATCGCGACAGTTTGGGCAACCTTATGGTACAATACGACTGGACTGACATCTCTAAACTCAACTACGACAACCAAGACATGCGTGCAGCTATGAAGCAAGCTATGCACTGGTGGATGGATACTATCGGTATTGATGGCTTCCGTTGCGACGTAGCAGGCGAGGTTCCTACCGACTTCTGGAACGATGTAATGGCTGAACTTCGCGTGAAACACCCAAATATGTTCACCTTGGCAGAGGATGAGGCAGAAGCACAAGACCTCACTGAGACTGCCTTCGATATGTACTACGGTTGGGAACTTCACCACCTGATGAACGGTGCAGCACAAGGCACAAAGACCGTAGAGGACCTTTGGGGCTATTTTGCTAAGGCAGACACCACAATCCGCAAAGAGGCTATCCGCATGAACTTCACCTCTAACCACGATGAGAACTCATGGAATGGTACCGAGTTTGAGCGCATGGGCGATGCTAGCGACTTGTTTGCTGCATTCACATACGTAGTGCCAGGTATGCCAATGATCTACACAGGTCAACCAAGCGGCAACCACCATCGTTTGCAATTCTTCGAGAAAGACCTTATTGACCGCGTAGAGAATGCACCTCAACACGAAATGTATAAGAAACTCAATGCTTTGCGCGCAGAGAACTTTGCATTGTGGAGCAACGAGATTGGTGCACCTATGGTTCGTATCAATGCTGACAACGAGAAAATCTTCGCTTGCGTTCGCCACGCTGTTTGCCCAAAAGAGAAGAAAGAAAATACAGTGGTAGCAGTAATGAATATGTCTGCAGAGGAACAAGTAGTAGCCTTGACTCTCGATCAATATGCAGGCGAATACAACTGCCTCTGCGGCAAGACTATGACTCTTGAGGCAACACAAACCTTGACACTCAAACCTTGGCAACACATGATCTTGACCAAGTAATTAGTGCCAAATAAAAAAGAAAAAGGTGTATCTCACAATCGATACACCTTTTTTTTGTCTCCATACGATAATCTTATTGATTTCCCCACGCAGCAGGCCATGGATTGTGCGTTATGCCTGCTATTTGTTGCATCTGTGAATGCGCTACCTCGCGCAAACGATCTACCTCGATTTTGCGTGGTTGTGCAGTATCTGGATAAATGGGTTCACCAATTGTAACCGTCAATAGAGGTAATTCCTTTGGGCCAAAGAGACGGAAGATACCTTTCCGCTCGCGGTAAGTAATCACACAAGGCACCAGCGGTTTGTTATACTTATAACTCATCGTGAAAGCACCTTTCTGGAAAGGTCGCAATGGTTTATACATATCCCAACGGCAAGCCTCAGGAAAAATATGGAACCACCAACCACGGCGATTAAACTCGTCAAAAGCCTCATTGAACTTTTTCATCGCACTCATTCCTGCCTCTGGTTCTGGTATAGGAACTCCACCCGCAAGGCGCATAAAAAATCCATCTTTAGTGCGGAAATTGGGAGCGAACATAGGTATTCGTGTTGTGATCGTGCCATTCACAGCAATCAGCACGCACGGACAATCCAACCGATAGACATGGTTAGCAATGGTTATAGCACCATTCTTCAGTCTTTCTTTATGTTGCTTCAGCACCTCACGACCGCGGATGCGCAAACCCATTTGCACACGCAACTTCAAGCGAAGCAATCCATGAATCACGAAAGCATATGCCCATAAGAGATTGAACTTGTAGCTCAAACTATCATCCAAATAAGGGTAATGCTCATCAATAGTCAATTGCTTAGTATATTTAGGAAATAGCGTGCGCGCGAAAGGATTATCTTGCGGATAATCCATCGCAGGTTGAGGAATATATTCCCCAGTACGTACTTTTAGCTGTTCGTATTGTGGGTTCATTTTTGTGCGTTGCGTTTTTGTTGTCTATCTTGACGAGCCGCTTGACGTGCTGACTTACGAACTTGGTGATTATGCTCGAGATTGTCGATGGCCTTGCCTACTGCTTCCTTGGCATCCAATGCCAATTGCTTGAACTTGGCATGACGTTTCTCGTCTTGCAAAAGTAGATTGAGTTTGAACTGTCCATCGCGTCCAGATCCATCCGCAATTGAAGCTTGTTTGAATTGATCAAAGGCATTGCTGCGCAAACGGTGAGTGATTGGCTGTTTCAAACGCAGACTATCACGCTTTGACTCATATTCAATATTCATTTTCTTCATCTCTTCGTCTACCACAGCAGCAAAGCGCTCGGCATCAGCTTGCGAAGTAGATTGATCTGAGAACTCGAAATAGAAGTGATAAGTACTACGCTCCACATCGGCAAAAGCAATAGAGAACTTGGTAGACATACCCAAAACTTTCTCAGCATTTTGCACAGAGGTCATAAACTGATTCTCTTGCAGTTTCTCGCCCGTAATACTAACAATTCCATTCACCTTTTGTACCATATGAATTGTAGGAGTATTAAGATACTTAGGTCCCACTTCCACCAAGTCGCTCACATCATAGCGATACAAGCCCGCATAGGTAGTTACGATAGGCGAATAGCGCTTACCCTCTTCCAACTCATATAGCTGCCAATATCTAGGATTAGGATTCTCTAGATCCTCTTCAGCAATAAACTCGTAGTAGTGAAAATGTGGGAACAATGTGGTATCAATACCCTCGTCCATCACGAAACCAAAGCGGCACTCAGATGAGAAATAACCAATCTCTTGATGGCAGATATCATCTGGGAACGAACCTTGGAATTTATCCAGATATACCTTAGTATTACCGCATTTCCATGTAGAAAGAGTTTGCAGATTAGGCCAATAGTGGCGAGGTAGCGGTGTATAGTATTGCTCTTTCAAACGGCGTAACTCAGCAGCACGCTTGGGATTAGGTTTGAGATCTGCCTCCAATTCCTCACGGATATAGTCTGGGATATTCAACTCGCGGTTGATTGTACCATTCTCGATATCCTCCACATACTTATCGTAGTACTCGATAGCATTGTGCTGCATTTCTACGATGGTAGATGGATTGGCAGTGACCAACATTGTTACATCTTGCTCGATACTGAGGCGCATAATTGCATAGTAGCGTGCGTTGTAGTCAGGGATATCATATACCACGGATGAAAAAGCATAGTGCTTCTTGATAAATCCAGGCACATCTTTTCTAGTCAATCCAGAAACAGAACCAAACACGGTACCATCCAATGCACGTCCTTCAACAGCTTTGCCCACAATAATCACCACCTTACCAGCAAACACCATCTGGCGATGACGAATAAAATTGTAGATCCATAGGCGAGTCATCTTGCCATAGATACGCTTGAGATAGTGGCGCGTGATAGGAATCCATTTAGGTTCGGCAGTAGTACCAGATGTGGTAGCATACATCACAGGATGACCTGGGAATAAGATATCTGGCGCACCTTCTTTCGCGCGATTTACGTAGGGACGTAGTTTCTCGTAATCTTGTTTGTGAACATACTGTTGATAGCGTGCATACAACTCGGTATCAGTCTTGCAATCAAGTATTTCTGCAAAGTGATGCTCTCGTCCATAGACCGTGTCTTTGGATAGTTCGAGCATGGTTCTTAGTGTTTTCTCTTGTGCTTTGCGTGGGTCTTTAGAAGCGGCGTTTAATTTGCGCAATTCGTTTCTGCCGACTAGCCCCATCACTAGGTTAATTAGTAGTGGATATTTCAGCATAAAAAATATTTTTAATATTACACGCTGCAAAGGTAAGTAAAATATTTGGAATATACAAATTAAAAGTATATATTTTTTTATGTCATTTTGCAAACAAATCCTATTAGCCATAAAACAAAAGCGAACCTCCAACAGGAGATTCGCTTTGTTGCCAAACTAGGATTCGAACCCAGACAGACAGAACCAGAATCTGTAGTGCTACCGTTACACCATTTGGCAAGACTACCCGATAACGAAATCGTTGATCGGGCAGGTTCAATGTCTTACTTCACGCGACGCTCTGGAATACGAGCTTTCTTACCAGTAAGAGCACGCAAGTAGTACAATTTAGAGCGACGAACTTTACCGTATTTGTTAACAGTAATTTTCTCGATGAATGG
>JAEIGA010009225.1_pt1 | contig 14922 bp, 13 predicted proteins | sample 9270691 | NCBI WGS metagenome assembly JAEIGA01 (sample SAMN17057246, study PRJNA624740) | gut metagenome | biome: biome; isolation source: fecal sample | host: Bos grunniens | place: China: Xizang | collected 2019
GAACAGCGTGGACAATATGGAAGAATGTATTGGCCTTCGTAGATTAATCCTTTGTCCCAAAGTGATTTTGCAACCCACCAAATACTTTCCATGAATTCTGGGTTCATTGTTTTGTAGTCATTTTTAAAGTCTACCCAACGTCCCATGCGAGAAACTGTTTTTTCCCATTCAGCTGTGTATCTTAAAACTGAAGCTCGACAAGCATCGTTGAATTTTGCAATTCCGTATTCTTCAATTTCGTGTTTTGAATTTAAGCCTAATTCTTTTTCAATTAAGTTTTCTACTGGAAGACCATGACAGTCCCAACCAAAACGGCGTTCAACTTTTTTGCCTTTCATTGTTTGGTAGCGAGGAATAATATCTTTTATTGTTGATGGAATTAAGTGACCAAAGTGTGGTAAACCTGTAGCAAAAGGTGGTCCGTCATAAAATACAAAATCTTCTGCCCCTTCTCTTTGGTTTAATGATTTTTCAAAAATTTTGTTATCTTGCCAAAACTTTAAAATTTGTTCTTCTTGTTTTGGAAAATCAACTTTTGGATCAACTGGTTTAAAACTCATTGTAAATTCCTCTAAAATTAATAATATTATGCTATTTATTTTATCATTTTTTTTAATAATATTCTATATGATTGGTAAACTTTTGGTTATTGAAAATCTTTGGCACGAGGTCCAAATTGTTTTTGTCTTTGGCGAACTTGTTGAATAATTTGATTGTCTTTTTCTAACAAATCAATTAAATCCCAATGCCAGTCTACGTTGCTTGGTGGGAAAGGAGGTTCGGGCAACGGTTTGCGTTTTGAATTTTGATTATTTACAATTTGAATTAAATGTTCAAATGTATTTTTGTCTATAAGTTTTACAAGATTTGGTTCTGTTTGCAAAACTAAAACATTTTGCGTGTGATTTTTATCTTCCAATGAAAAAAGTTTAGGTTCTTTTAAGTTTCTAACTTTTTTTCCTTTTCCCATTGCACAAGTGTAAACTTTTCCCATTGATTTTACGTGTTTGTTTACCTGGTATGTTTGATTTTTGTATTCAAAAGTTGCAATTGAATCTGAAAAAGGCATATCTGTTAACCAATAATCAATTGTAAAACATTGATTTTCTGTTAAATATAAACACTGCAATTTATTTTTTTGAGTTTGCTCTGAAACTGTAATGCCTTTTGAAAAATCATTTCCGTTCCAAAGATTAGGATTTTTTGAATCTTTTTGAAAAAAGTTAAAATACATCACATTATTAATAATTGCTGCAGGAAGTTGTTGTTGTTGATTTTTTGTATAAGAAATTTCAAAATTATAAACGTCGTTTCCTAAATCAGTGCAAGTATATTCAATTTGAAGTGGATTTTTTGGTGTTGCGTTATTGCGATCTCTTTTTTGAGTTTTTGATTTTTCAATAGGTTCAGCAAATCGGTCTAAATACCAACCGTAATATGTTTTAAAAACCACAATTATTTTATTTTGATTTGGTATAGGATTTTCTGAGTTTTCTATATCTTCTGTATCTTCTGGGGTTTCCACATTTTCAAAAAAAACATATCTGTCTTGCCCTTCCCAAATTCCAAGAATTTGATCTGGAATGTCATTTGAAAACATTTGAAAAATGCAAAAGAAAATCAAAAAAAATAAAGCAAGTGATTTTTTCATATTGTTATTATCGGATTTTTTGGAATTATTGTATAGTTGAATAAGGCACTTTAAATAATCTTTTTTTATGTTTATAATAAATGCATGACATATTTAGCAAAATTAGGTGAATTAACATTAAAAGGTTCAAACTTACAAGAATTTGAAAATTTATTAACAAAAAACACAAAAAAATGTTTAGCTGGAAAAAACGTAAAAATTCAGTTGCGGGCTGGTCGTTTATATATTGAATGTGAAGAAGAAGATTGCCAAGCTGTAGAATTTACATTAAATCATCTTTTGGGAATTACAGGTTGGGCAAAAACTGTAACTTGCGAAAAATCAATTGAAGCAATTAATGATGCGGTTTTTGAAATTGCAAAAATTCAAGCTGAAAAAGGTGCAAAAACATTTAAAATTGATGCGCGTCGTTCAGATAAAAAGTTCCCTTTGAATTCTTACCAAATTTGTTGTGAATCGGCTGGAAAAGTAGAATCAATTATGAAAGTTGATGTTCACAAACCTGATGTTGTAATTTATGTTGAAGTGCGCGAAAAAGTTTTTGTTTATGTTGATTCAAATGTTGGATGTCGCGGGCTTCCGGTTGGTTCAAGTGGAAAAGGTTTACTTTTACTTTCTGGCGGATTAGATTCTCCAGTTGCCGGATACAGAATGCTTAGACGTGGAATGAAAATTGAATGTTGTTATTTCCATTCATATCCATACACTTCCGAAGAAGCAAAACAAAAAGTTGTTACTTTGGCACAAAAATTGGCATATTACGGAATTACAACATATTTGAATATAATTCCATTTACAGATGTTCAAATGAAAATTAAAGAAAAAGCACCAGAAGCATGGTCTACTTTAATTTTACGCGTATGTATGATGAAAGTTGCAAACATTCTTGCAAAACGTTGCAATGCAAAATGTATTATTACTGGCGAAAGCGTTGGGCAAGTTGCAAGTCAAACAATTGAAAACATGACTGTAACTGAACATTTTTCTGATTTTCCATTATTGCGCCCGCTTTGCGGAATGGACAAAGAAGAAATTATTAAAGATGCATATTTTATTGACACTTACGAAACTTCAATTTTGCCTTATGAAGATTGTTGTGTTTTGTTTAGTCCACGTCACCCTGTTTTAAGAGGAACAGTTGAACAAGCCGAAGAAATTTACAAATCTTTAGAAGTTGATGATTTGATTAACGAAGCGTATAATAATAGAGAAATTGTAAAATTAACTTTTGGTGAAGAACCTTGTGTAAAAACAGATTCTGAAAATCAAAATTCGGACAAATAAAAGAATATGAAAGCTTGTGATAAAGAATTAATTTTTAATCTTCTCAAAAATGCCAGTGCACATTTTAATGGATATACTAAAGATGTATACAAAAGTGAACATAAGTTTATTGATGATGAAGAAAATCAGTCTGTATCGCAAAATGAATTCGCAAAACCAGAACAAAATGTTGTAGCAAATTCGGAACAATCTACAATTAAGCCACCTATTGAATCGCAAACACAAGTTCAAGCGCAATCACAAAATGAAGGTTTGGAACAAAATCAAATAAAAACACCAGAAGCAGAAAGTTTTGCTCACACATCAAAAACAACTTTGGAAGAAATTGCATCAAAAATTGCTAGATGTACAAGATGTACTTTGGCTAGAACAAGAAATAACGTAGTTCCTGGAATGGGCGTTGAAAATCCAGATGTTTTAGTTATTGGTGAAGGGCCTGGTTATGATGAAGATAAACAAGGTCTTCCTTTTGTTGGAAAAGCTGGTATTTTATTAGATAAAATGCTTGCAGCAATTGGTTTAGATAGAAAATCAAACTGCTATATTGCAAATATCGTAAAATGTCGTCCACCACAGAATAGAGATCCTTATCCACAAGAACAAGACGCTTGTTTTTCATTTTTGGAAGCTCAAATCAACATTTTAAAACCAAAAATGATTTTGTGCATGGGAAAAATCTCTAGCAACAAAATGCTAAATCAAGATGCACCCATTGGAACTTTACGTGGACAATTTTTTGAATATAACGGCATTCCATTAATGGTAACTTACCATCCAAGTGCGTTGTTAAGAAATGAAGAACTAAAGCGCCCTGCTTGGGACGACTTAAAAAAGTTTAAAGCAAAACTGGACGAAATTAATCAAAAATGACATATCTTCAAATAATTTTGAATTTACCAATAAATCAACCATTCACATATTCGTACATTCCATCTGAAAATGAAAAAGAAGGGCTTGAACCTGCAATTGGAAAACGTGCAGAAATTATGTTTGGCAACAGAAAAACTACAGGATTCATTGTTGATATTTTAGATGAAGTTCCCCCAACATGCCCTGTTGAGCCAGAAAAAATTAGACCAATTAAAAGAATTTTAGATAAAGAACCATTATTTCAAAAAGAATTGATTGATCTTGCAAAATGGATGTCTCACTACTATTTGTGTACATTTGGAGAAGCAGTTTTTGCAATGATTCCTTCTGGCCGGCGTGAAACTAGTGCTGGTGGATTTAATTTTGAAGAAGATTTAGAGCCAAAACCTAAGAACCAACTTTCTGATGAACAAAAAAGTGCTGTTGAAAATATTTTTAATTCATTTTTAAATAATCAAAATAACAATTCTCTATTTTTGCAACAAAATGATTTATTTCACTACATTTATGGACCTACAGGCACTGGAAAAACAGAAGTTTTTTTGTCATTGGCGGAAAAAGTTTTGGAACAGGGAAAAGGCGTAATCTATCTTGTTCCAGAAATTAGTTTAACAGGACAAGTGGCAAAATCTATTGTAGAACGTTTTGGAAATACAGCTGCAGTTTTACATTCTGGGCTTACACCTTCTCAAAAACTTGCACAATGGCATAAAATTTTACATAAAGAAGCAAAAGTTATTGTTGGTGCAAGAAGTGCAATTTTTGCTCCTGTTCCAGATTTAGGTTTAATCATCATTGACGAAGAACATGATGGATCATACAAATCGGGAACAACACCAAGATACCACGCAAGGCAAGTTGCAATGCACAGAGCTTCTCAATTAAAAATTCCATTAATTATGGGAAGTGCAACTCCATCTGTAGAAGCATGGTTTCAAATGAACCGAGGCGCAATAAAAAGGTACAATCTTACAAAAAGACTTGCAGGCGGGGAATTGCCAAAGGTTTCATGCATAAATTTGTCTAATTTTCAAATGGATGGATGTATTTCAAAACCTTTAGAAGAAGAAATTAAGAACACGTTAGAAAATAAAAAACAAGTCATTTTATTTTTGAACAGGCGTGGTTTTACACACTTTTTTTCCTGCAACAGTTGTAACTACAACATTGTTTGTAAAAACTGTTCGGTGCAATTAACTTATCACAAATACACAAATCGTTTAAAATGCCATTATTGTGGATGGTCTACTACTCCACCAGAAAGTTGTCCTCAATGTGGTTCCCTTGACATTGGATGTTCTGGTTTTGGAACAGAATATATTGAAGCAGAAACTAAAGCAAAATTTCCTAATGCAAAAGTTTTAAGATTAGACACAGATGCCATAACAAAAAAAGAAGAACTTTTACAAAAACTGGAACAATTTAAAAACAATGAATATGACATTTTACTTGGAACTCAAATGGTTGCCAAAGGATTAAATTTTCCTAATTTGCAGTTGGTGGGGGTAATTCTTGCCGATGCAGGTTTACATATGCCAGATTTTAGAGCGTCTGAACGAACTTTTTCTTTAATTACACAAGTTGCTGGAAGAGCTGGAAGATATTTTAAAGGTGGAAAAGTTTTTGTTCAAACCTACAATCCTTATAGTGAACCTATTTTATTTGCCTGCGAAAACAGAATTTTTGAATACTATGAAAACGAAATTTCCCAGAGGAATATGTTGGCATTTCCACCATTTTCAAGATTAATAAGATTAGTTTTTAGGTCTTTTGATAAAAAACTTGCATTTGAAACTGCAAACGATGCTGCAAAAATTTTAGCAGAAAAACTTCCTAAAGAAGCTGAACTATTTGGACCAACAGAATGTCCAATTGAAAAAATAAATAGCAATTGGCGATACCACATTTTATTAAAATGCAGTTCCATTATTCCATTACAGGACGCAGCAAGAAATCTTTTGTTTAATTACACCCACAATCAAAATGTGTACATTGAATATGATGTGGACCCAACATCATTGTTGTAAACACACCTTCATTCATCCATTCATCTCTCTTCACCACCGCTCCGCTACTAACAATCATCCTTCAATCATAACTCATAATTCATAACTCATAATTCATAACTCATAATTCATAACTCATAACTCATAATTCATAACTCATAATTCATAACTCATAATTCATAACTCATAATTCATAACTCATAATTCTTAATTCTTAATTCTTAATTCTTAATTATCCTACACGTGTCTTCTTATTCCATCAAAACAAATTTTGTACAAAAAAAGTCCTGTTGGAGGTGCTGTTACACCAGCTTTTGTTCTATCTTTTGCAAGAAGGATTTTTTCCATGGAGTCTTCGGGAGCATTAAACTTGTCTAAATTACTTAAAGTTCCAGTTAATGTGCGTACCATTTTCCACAAAAACGCATTTGCTTCAATTTGAAAAACTAATAAATCATTTCCAAAAATATCTTTTTGAACAAAAAATTCTGCGTTATCAATATATCGGTTTGTGGAAACGCTTTCATCTCCACTTGCCGCAAAAGAAGCACAATCAATTTCACCTTTAAGACAACTACAAAAGTGATTTAATCGTTCTAAATTTGGTTTATAATTTCTAACATGCCAAACAAAGCGGGAATTATTAGCAGGAATTGCTTCATCAAAAGAAATAAAATAGCGGTAAATTCTACTTGTAGCACTAAATCTTGAATCAAAATCTTGATCTACTTCTTTTGCATCTAAAATTCTAATATCCTGTGGCAAAAAAGTATTTAATGCTTTTATGTAATTTTTTGCAGGAATTGAATCTATTGGTGAAAAAAAGTTTGCCGCTTGGCCATAAGCATGAACACCGCTATCTGTACGGCCAGAACCATGCAAATCTACTTTTTGCTTATGAATTTTCTGTAAAACTTTTTCAATTTCACCTTGAACTGTGCGTTCTGCTTCTTTTCCATGTTTGTCCTGTCTTTGCCAACCACAAAAGTCAGTTCCATCATAAGAAATTGTTAATAAAATATTTCGCATAACCTAAAACTCAAAAATTAAAACTCGTCGTCGGCAACTAATTTTGAAATATTGTCATACAATTCTCTGGCATGTTCCAACAAAGGTCCTGGTTTACTTTTTGAAGATTTTCCAAGTCCAAAAATTCTGGCAATTGCAACTTTAGATTCATTTAATTTTTTTAATCTAAGCTGAATATCATCTTGTTGACCATATTTATATTCTAAAAGTCCACAAAGATATATTACACCATCCCAACCATAGTTTTTATCCATGTCTGGTCCCATATTTGCCAAAGCAGAACTTTTTTCTGTTCTGTTTGTTTCATTTATTACTGCCTGCTGATAAAAAAACAAAGCTTTTCTATAAAATATTTCTGCAACAGTATCATAATTATGACCACTACATTGCAAATTAATATCTGTACACAACCAAGCAAGACGCAAAGAAATCATTCCTTTTTTTAAAGTTGGAATAAACTCTGGCGGGCACAAATCATAAGTCATTAATGCAAGATAATACATTGCAGCACCGTCAAACAAAGTTCTTTCTTTTTTTAAGTTAAAATAAGGGAAGATTGTATTACATTTTTCTCTTCGTTCAGTTGAAGTTGTATATAATTTATCTGATAATTCCTGAGAAATTTTTTCCGAAAAATCATTCCAGAAAAATGCTGAATAACAATGAGGACAACAGCCAATTTCGTAAATTAAAGGATAAACTCTACCAAATTTTGCAGAAGGTTCAAATTGTCTGTGAAGTTCGGGAGTTAAAGGACCAGCAATCATACGGCCATTTCCACTTCTCATAATTTCTTTATCAAATTTTTTCTTGCAAATTGGGCAGGACATTTGTTCTTTTGACCAATAAGAAATAGACAATTTTTTATCTTCTTTTTTTGAAACAGCCATATTCTTTGTACCTCTTAATCTATTTTAACTTTCAATTACCACAAAAGCAATAGCAAACTCTTTTTCATGACTAAGTGAAATATGAATATTACACTCACCAAATTTTTTATTTAAGATTTCAAGAGCATTATTTTGCACTACTAAAAAAGGTTTTCCGTTTTTGTCATTTTGAACGAACACATCCTGTAAACTAAATCCTGTAATTCCAGTTCCAAGTGCTTTAGAAAAAGCTTCCTTTGCTGCAAATCTAGCAGCATAATGCTGACACAAGGAACTTTCACAACCTTTTGATTTAATTTCTAAAGGATTAAAAAAACGTTCTATCATTTCGGGATCAGAAATCCACTTTTCAAAACGAGAAACTTTTGCAATATCAGTTCCAATACCTAAAATCATTTTATTCTTTTGAACCTTCTGTTAAAGATAAGGATTCGGACGTATCAGCTATATCAAGTTCAACATTTACTTTATTTAGTGAAATCTCTTTTAATTGAATTCCATTTAGCTTTTTAGTTTGAATTGGTAATTCGTAAGTCCCAGGTTCATGAATACCAGCTAGATTAACAAAAACATAATTGTCTGCAAGTTTAAAATTTTCTAAAACAGGCATTGATCCAGTTAAAATTAAATTTACAAATCCAATATCTTTGGCAAGTTTTAGATGATTGTCTAAAGATTGGGAAAGAATTTTTACATTTGAAAATTCTCTTTCATAAGGTATTGGTTCAATTGTAACAGTAACTTTTATTTTACCCTTATACACTACTGTAAAACGCTTATCAATTTGTAAATAATCGGTTTCTGCAGAAAAACTATTTTTGGCATTAGAAACATTAACACTTGAAGTTTGTAAATATTCAACAGAAGATAAAACAGACTCTGGTCCTCTAATTTCTACAAAAGAAGGATCAAGCTCTATATTTGAAATTTGATAACCACGTGCAACTTCGCCAACCAAAGTTGGTTCTAATGGAACAAATTTTGCAGCCTTCTTTTCAACTTTTACATTAAGAAATTCAGGTCTAATAGAAATTTCAAGCGGGTCAAATTCAACAAGTTTATTTGAAAGTGTAGTATTAACTGGTAATCTATAATTACCACTATTATTAATTTGGTTCAAATCCAAATATGCTTTTATATCAGAGTTTAAAATTTTAGAAATGTTTTCTGCCTTAGTTTTAACTCTTATGTTAACTGTAGAAGGTACTTCACCAACATTCATAACAGCACCATCTTCATTTAATTTTAGCGGAATTGAAAAAGTTTTTGATTCAACCATGGAAACTTGGTGAAAAATATAAATAAAAAATGCAATAACAAGACAAATTACTTTTATTTCCCATCTGTCTTTTATTTTTTTAAATATCTGTTGTGCTGTCATCTATTGCAGTCTCCTCTATTTTGTCTTCTTCTGTTACGTTTAAAAGGTTTTCTAAAATTTGTGTAATTTCTGGAATAGTCAAATCGTAACTCAATTTTGAATCATAAGCCAAACTTATTGCTCCAGTTTCTTCAGAAACAATTAAAATAATAGCATCACAAATTTCACTTAATCCTAAAGCAGCACGGTGTCTAGTACCAAAAGATTGTCTTAAACTGTAATCTTCACTTAAAGAAGAAATGTAACAGTTGGCCGCAACAATTTTTCCGCCTTTTATTAAACATGCACCATCATGTAAGGGAGTATCCATTCCAAAAATTGTTAATAATAATGAAGAAGAAATATCAGCATTAATAATTGTATCTAATCTTAAAAAGTGAGAATCTTTTAATTGTGACTGACGTTCAAAAATTACAAGCATTCCTCGTTTTTGTTTTGAAAGAATACCAGCTGCATTTAAAATTTCTTCTACAGATGTATTTGTTAAACGGCTACCAAATTTTGACCAGTTAGACTGCCCTAATTTTAAAAACAATTTTCTAATTTCAGGCTGAAATATAACAACAATAGCAATTACAAGACCGGGAACAATAATGTTTATTAACCACAATAATGTAGAAAGTTTTAATAAAACGGCAACAACATACAAAATACCAATTACAACAAGCGCTTTTAAAATTTGAATACTGTTAGTCTTAGAAATAAATTCGTAAACTTTAAAAATTATGAATGCTAAAATTCCAATATCCAAAAAAGGTCGAATAAAATCATAAATATAAAATAATTTATCTGTAACTGCCATTGTTAATCCTAAATTTGTAAATAAAACTTATAATACGTCTGGTCAAGGCACACTGCGTTCGAGGCCTTGACACAGCCGTTTTTAGGGTTTGTATTAAACCCTAAATATAATAAATAATATCATATTATTTTAAAAATTTCATTACATTTAAAGAATCAATTGCAGATTTTACATCATGTACTCTAATTATTTTTGCTCCAGATTCAACTGCAAAAAGATTTGCTGCTAATGTTCCAAACCCACGTTTTGAAGAATCTTCATTTTCTTTTATCATTGTCCCAATACAACGTTTATTTGAAAGAGCCATTAAAACAGGAAAACCTTCAAAAGCCAATTTCCCACAATTTTTTATTAAATCGCAATTTTGTTCAAAGGATTTTTCAAAACCAATTCCAGGATCCAAAATGATTTTTTCTTTTTTGATTCCACAACTTTGAGCAAATAAAACTCTTTCTTTTAAATATTTTTTTGCATCTTTTATTGCCCCAGACTTCCAATACATCAAAATTACAGAAAGTTCAGTTGAAGAAATAAAATTTGCCATTTTTGAATCAAATTCCAAAGCAGAAACATCATTTAAAACATCTGCGCCATATTCATAAGCCGCCTTCATAACAGCCATTTTTCTTGTATCAACAGAAATTGGAATTTTATCATTAAATTGTCTAATTTTTTGAATTAAAGGAACAATTCGGTTAATTTCTTCCTCTTCAGAAATTTCTGTAAAACCAGGTCTTGTTGATTCCCCACCAATATCAAGAATATCAGCACCTTCGTCAATTAAACGCAAAGCTAAATCAATTCCACCCCTACTACTTTTATAAAAAGAATCTGGAGTTGCATTAACAATGCCCATTACAAAGGCAGGTCTTTTTAATTCTAAAACTTTATTCCCAAAAAACATTTTATCATTCATAAAATCAAAAAAAACTAAATACGTCTGGTCAAGGCACACTGCGTTCGAGGCCTTGACTCAGCCGTTTTTAGGGTTTGTATTAAACCCCAAATACGTCCGGTCAAGGGACACTTCGTTCAAGCCCTTGACTCGGCCGTTTTTAGGATTTGTAATAAACCCTAAATTAAATTATTTATTCACTAGTTCCACAACAGAATTATAAATACTTTCAGAATCAATTCCAGCCATTTCACAAACTTCATCTCTTGTTCCCTGAGAATAAAATTCATCATTAAATCCCAAAGTGTTTATAGAAGAAAAACCTTTTTTTGCTAAAAGTAATGAAATCTCTTCACTAATTCCACCTTTTTTAATTCCATCTTCAACAAATAAAACAGAATCATAATTTTTTGCAATTTCGTAAAAATATTCAAAATCAAATGGTTTTATAAAACGAAGCAAATAAATATCTGCCATAATATCATCTTTTTTAATAATAATAGAACGAACAGCTTTCTGAACGTCGCCATACATTCCGCCAGTTGCAACAATTAAAACTTTGTTTTTTCTATTTTTAATCTGACCTTCAGACACATTTCCAACAACAATTTGTGTACAAGGAACAAAAATCCCCCTTCCAACTTGCACAGGTTCAGAAAATTCTTCAATTTCGGTAGGGCAAGAAAGTTTTGGATATCTAATAACAACAGGATTTTTTTGCAAAGTTGCCCAATTTAAACAAATATCCAAATCTTTTGCGCTAGAAACACTTAACATAAAAAGATTAGGAACAGATTTTAACAAAGTAATATCAAAAATCCCCTGATGAGTGCAACCATCACCAGGCACAGCACCAGCTCTATCCAAAACAAAAACAACAGGAAGGGTCTGCAAAGAAACATCATGAATAACCTGGTCAATTGCACGCTGCATAAAAGTTGAATAAATACAAACAACAGGAATTAAACCACCTTTTGCAAGACCGGCAGCAAAAGTAACAGCATGTTCTTCGGCAATTCCAACATCAAAAAATCGAGAAGGAAATTTTCTTGAAAAAGCAGAAAGCCCAGTACCTTTAGCCATAGCAGCAGTAATAGTTACAATTTTTTCATTTTTATAACCAAGTTCAACAATAGAATTACTAAAACTTTCTGTAAAACTTAATTGATCAAATTTTTCTACAGTACCATCACTAATAGTAAATGGTCCAACCCCATGAAAAACTTCAGGTTTATCTTCTGCAGGACTATAACCTTTCCCTTTTTTTGTCATAACATGAACAACAACAGGACGCCTTAAATTTTTTACACGCTTAAAAACACGTTCCAATTCTTCAATATTATGACCTTCCAAAGGCCCAACATACTCAAAGCCCAAATCAACAAATAAATTATTAGAAAGGAACAACCCTTTTAAACTGCGCTTAAATCTATACACAAATTTTTCAATAAACTTATTAAGTAAAGGAATTTTAGAAATACAAAAATCAACAACACGTCTTAGTTTTTGATATTTTCCAGTCATTGTCAAACTAGAAAGATATTTAGAAATTGCTCCTGTATTCTGGTCAATAGACATTTGATTATCATTTAAAACAACAATTAAATTTTTACAAAGTTGCCCGGCATGACTCAAAGCTTCAAAAGCCATTCCACCAGTTAAAGCGCCATCCCCAATAACCGCAATCACTTTACCATTTTTTTGTTGCAACTCCCAAGAAGTAAGCAAACCAAGCGCCGCAGAAATAGAAGTAGAAGAATGGCCATTAATAAAATAATCATGTTCACTTTCGGCAGTATTTGTAAAACCAGTAATTCCATCTTTTTGGCGTAAAGAAGAAAAATTACAATAACGACCAGTTAAAAGCTTATGTGTATAACATTGATGACTAACATCAAAAATAATTGCATCATTAGGACTAGAAAAAACTCTGTGCAAAGCAAGCGTAAGTTCAACAACCCCAAGATTACTGGCAAGATGCCCGCCATTTTTTCCAACAATTTCAATAATAGTTTTTCTAATTTGAGAAGAAAGTTTTTCCAACTCTTTAGGAGAAAGATTTTTTATGTCCTCTGGCGAATTAATTTTTGAAAGCAATTTATTTTTCCATTTTTTTAATATTGGGGCATTTTGTTTGCAAGCAAACAAAACCGGGCTGTTCCACCCTTCCCTAACGGTCAGACCTTGTGGCTTTGCCACAAGTGTCCAGCTACGCTGGGGTTCCATAGCCCTTGCCTTTAAAAACAAGACAATTGGGATATGTTACGCAAAGGTCAAAAAAAAGACCGCGTCAGTTCTAAAAACTTTCGCGGTCTTATCTGACACAAATTTTCGACTAAGCCAATTAAGACCAGCTTAATTACTTACTCTTATGTCGATTACGTCTAAGCATTTTCTTTCGCTTATGTGTCGCCATCTTCTGGCGTTTTCTTTTCTTTCCACAAGGCACGATGGCACTCCTACTTTATAAAGTGTTATTATTATCTCAAAAATTATTAATTTGGTCAATATGTTCTGTAATTACTTTACAAACTTTTTTTATATCTTCTTCTGTTGCACAAAAATCAACAGTTATGCTGCCAGGTATGTCACGAATGTAAGTATATTGTTTTTTTGCATATTTTTTACTGTTATGAATAATTCTTTCTTTAATTTTTTCTAAGGAATCGTACAAAAACCATTCCTGATACCCAATAGCTTTCATTCCTGGTGAATCTTTTCCATAACCTTGATTAATTAACAAATCAACTTCTTTTTTTAAACCAGATTCAAACATTTTATCAACACGCTGTTCAATTCTCTTATGAAGTAAATCTCTAGGAGGTTCTAAAACAATAAAAGTAAAATCATAATCATCTCTAAGCTTTTGTTCAATTTTATAACTTGTTCTTGTATTACCTGTTAAATAATAAACTTCCAAAGCCCTTAAAATTCTATATTCATCATTTACATGAATTTTTTTTGCACTTTCCGGATCAACAGATTGTAATTCTTCATAAAGGGCTTTGTTACCTTCTAATTTTATTCTATCTTTTAATTTTTGTCTTAAAACAGGATCCGATTCTGGAGTTTTAGGAAGGCCATACATAAAACTCCTAATATAAAAACCGGTTCCACCACAAATTACAGGGAGATTTCCTCTTAAAAATATTTCTTTACAAAGTTTGTCTGCTTCATCAATAAAATCAGAAACATTAAATTGTTTTTCAGGAGAAATTAAATTAATTAAATGATGTGGAACATCTTTGCAAAAATCTTCAGAAGTTTTTGCAGTACCTATATCCATACCTTTATAAACCTGCATTGAATCTGCACTAATAACTTCTCCAGTTAAAAAAAAATGACTACCCTTTGGACTAAATAAATCATACATAAGGGCAGTCTTTCCAGAAGCTGTTGGTGCAAAAATAACTAAAACAGGTATTTTTGTACTATTTTTTTTCTTCAATTCTATATTTTACCTTTTCATTAAAAAGTTGACCAGCTGCTGTACAAACATCTTTATCATCATTAGCTTTAATTTCAGGATCATTTACTTTAGCCATTTGATAAGCACGACGGCTTGCAGCTACAGTAATTTCATAAATATTACCTTTAAATTCTACTAATTGTTCCAATGGAAAAATCATTACCCTACTACCTCGTAAATTTTAATGATTTAATATTATAACTTTTTTTTGTGTTTAAAGTCAACGATGTCGTTAAAGGATTTTTTTATTAGTAAACATTTTTTGTACGACATATTCAGTTTTACTTTTACAAAACTGGTAATATTTCTTTTTTTTTCATCGTAGTATGTTTGACATTGCTAAGCATGGCAATAACAAACATACTACCCTTTCAGAACAACGAGTTCACACATCATTCTGTATTTTTTTTCTTTAGATTGATGAAATTGAACCATCTGTATTTAATTGATAACTTTCATTTGATAAAACAAATTCATTACTATAATCAACACTAGAATTCCACAAACATTTAGTACTGCTGAAACTAGATAAACCTATTTCAATAAAATTAATGGAATTAAAATTATTTTCTATTGAAATTTGTAAATTTGAATCATCATGTTGATTATTAAAATACAATTTTGGTAATTGTATATTTCCATCTA
>JAEIGA010009226.1_pt1 | contig 14921 bp, 11 predicted proteins | sample 9270691 | NCBI WGS metagenome assembly JAEIGA01 (sample SAMN17057246, study PRJNA624740) | gut metagenome | biome: biome; isolation source: fecal sample | host: Bos grunniens | place: China: Xizang | collected 2019
TGCATATCTTTTAATTTATATTTTTGAATATCAAACTTATGAATATATTTACGGGACAATATTCGAGCAATATCGACCCACTAAATCGAATGCAAAGGTACAAATTTTTTTGGGAAATTTCTGATATAATGAGGAAAAAAATAAATTACACACTGCCCAAATACTATCTCTCTGTTTTTACAAAGAATATACTCCCCACGTCCAAGAGTGGAAAATGAGCTAGTTCTATAATCTGAAATCCATGGTTGTCGATGAAGGTTCTTATATCATTTCCTTGGGGATGAAAATCCATACTACCGCAAACCACCACTTTGTTTTCTACCACTCCACAACATCCTCCAAAGCATCCGCAACGGTAGCCGGGTAAGGCAATTTCGCTAGGCGACACATATAGAACATCAATAGCGGCTTTTTGCAACTCCTTGGCTATACCTCTGTCCGATGTGATAGCGGCATCTGTCAACAACAATGTACTGCACCTCGAGAACGATTGCTTGCAAGCAATATGCTGCAAATCATGTATGATATTGGCTACGACCGAATCGGTTTTCTTGAAGTTGTGCACTGCTATACGGCTGTTTGTGGCCACATTATAGGCCACCACACTATCTATATCTTCCCCTACCGGAGTAGTTCCAAAACAATAGCTTACACCACGTTGGGTAAACAAATCAACATATCTCTGTGGAATATTGGGCGCAAGCACCAATGTATCAGAGGTACAATAGGCATACACATCTATATGCCCCGACAGAGGTTTGAAGGTAATGCCACTTGTAGAAAACGGCACATAGTCGGCCAAATACGACAAAGACTGCCGTGCTTCGGCAGGGATAATACTGTTTGCAATTGCCAACATTGCTATCTCAATTCAAACTTATCGCCAAGATAAACCTTGCGCACATGCTCGTCGGCAGCCAACTCTTTGGGAGTACCCGACTTAAGTACCGAGCCTTCGAAAAGCAAATAAGCACGGTCGGTTATTGATAAGGTTTCGTGTACGTTGTGGTCTGTTATAAGTATACCTATGTTTTTATCTTTCAACTTCGAAACTATGTTTTGAATATCTTGTACAGCTATTGGGTCTACACCGGCAAAAGGCTCATCGAGCAATAAAAATTTGGGATCCATTGCCAATGCACGTGCTATCTCTGTGCGTCTGCGTTCACCACCCGAAAGCTGTATTCCCAAACTCTTGCGAATATGCTGTAGACCAAATTCGTCGAGCAAACTTTCCAGCTTATCCTTGCGTTGCTGCTTGGTAAGCGGTGTAAACTCAAGCACCGACATAATATTATTTTCAACCGATAGGTGCCTAAACACCGATGCTTCTTGTGCCAAATAGCCCACTCCATTTTGAGCCCTACGATACATAGGCATGGTGGTAATATCTTGGTCGTCGAGATAAACATGGCCATCGAAAGGCTTGATTATACCTACTATCATATAAAAAGTAGTAGTTTTTCCGGCGCCATTGGGACCTAGCAAACCTACTATCTCACCCTGTTCTACCGAAACCGAAACGCCCTTTACTACAACACGTTTCTTGTATTTTTTTATAACATTATCAGTACGTAATATCATTACTCCCTATCTTTCAAAAACGTTGCAAAGATACAAAAACTTTTTAAGTAATACGCTTTTTTGACAAACAATACTTTCATATCCCAAGCCACTACCAACTATAACTCTGAATAATTGAGAGATAAAACATAGCATATAGGCAAACCACTGATGACAGAACTAAATAAACAAAATATTGTTTGCTATTTGAAAAGATTATCCATCGTTGCCAAAATAAAAAGGACAAAACAACGTTTTCGGAATATCTTTGTTATTTTTAGTGATATTATGGAAGCAAAAAACATTATAGAGATACGCAACAAACGAGCCGAATACGAATACTTTCTTATGGATACCTACACGGCCGGCATAGTGCTGACAGGCACCGAAATCAAATCTATCCGCGACGGTAAGGTAAACCTATCCGATGCTTTCTGTATGTTTCGTGGTACAGAATTATATGTCAACGAAATGCACATTGCCAAATACCGCTTTGGATCGTACCTCAACCATCCTGCCAAACGTGAACGCAAGCTACTTCTAAACAAACGCGAACTACTGAAGCTAGCAGCCAAAAGCAAGGAACGTGGCTTTACCATAATACCCGTAATGCTGTATATCAACCCCTCGGGATTGGCCAAATTGACTATCTCGCTAGCCAAAGGTAAGAAGTTTTTCGACAAACGAGAAAGCTTGAAAGAAAAGGACAGCCGCCGAGAAATGGATAGAGTTCAACGCATGAAAAACAATCGCTTCGACTACTAACCGACCTTAAAGGCAAATCATAAACTTAACATCTGTTTGGAGAGAAAATTTACATCGCGAGAGAGATTTATCTACATCACGTAGTAGCTTCATCGGCATCGGGAGGAAATTTCAACTACATCACGAGGAAATTTTCAAGGCTATATCATATACCTATTGACGGTATACTACCATGCCAATGATACCCTATCATGAAACTATTGACAATAGGGTATAAATTCAATACCATTTAAGAGCTATATCACACTTCTAAACACTTCATATTTTTATTTAATAGCCAACTTTTTTCATTCAAACACACTGCTAACATACCTATGTTGAAAATTAGAAAGCAGCATTTCATTTTGAGAAAAAAAAACGATGTAATTTTGATTAACAATATTGCTAATCGACGAGTATCAAAAATCATTGTAATAGTTTTGATTAGACATATTGTGGAAATATATTCAAATACCATATTCGATATACCGCACTAAACATTGTGATATGATATTTGTTTTATTTTACATCAAATGATACCATAATAAGTATCTACCAAAATGTAATAAAAGATAAAAGACAAATAAAAATAAATGGAAGCAAAACTAAGTACAAACGTAAAGAAAGTCATTGTCAACAGCCGTGATGAAGCAATCCGTTTAGGTAGTGGCAGCGTTGGCGTTGAACATATATTTTTGGGCATGATACGCGAAAAAGATTGTTCGGCCATTGCTTTGCTTACACAAATGAATGTGGATATTCTTTCGGCAAAAATGAAAATCGAAGACGCTGTACGCAACAATATGAATGTAAAATACTCGCCGGACAGCGACATACCTATGCTTCGCCAAGCTGAAAAAGTTTTACGATTATCATTTCTTGAATCACAAAAGTGGTTCAAAAGTAAAGAAATACACACTATTCACATCTTGCTTGCCATTTTTGTGGAAAACGAAAACCTTGTGTGCAAACTATTAGAAAAGTTGGGTATAAGCTACCAAAAACTAAGCACATTGTACAAGGCTACACACCTTACAGAAGAAGAAGGCCGAACTTCGGCATTTCATACAGACAACGAAACATCATCAGATTTTACAGTACGTAACGATATTAACGATGATGATGATGACACCATACCCTACTCCTCACACAGCAACCAATACCAAGAACGTTCACAACCCGATAGCGGTAGTAGAACACCTGCATTGGAAAATTTTGGCAGAGACCTAACAAGGGCAGCCGAAGAAAATAGATTAGACCCCATAGTAGGACGCGAAAAAGAACTTGAACGCATAGCCCAAATACTAAGCCGAAGAAAGAAAAACAATCCTATTCTCATAGGAGAACCCGGTGTAGGTAAATCGGCTATTGCCGAAGGATTGGCCATAAGAATAGTGGAAGGCAAAGTTCCACGAACACTTTACAACAAAAGGGTGATAACCCTCGACTTGGCTTCATTGGTTGCCGGCACAAAATATCGTGGCCAATTTGAAGAAAGAATGAAGGCTATAATAAAAGAATTGGAAAAGAATCCCGACATAATTGTATTTATCGACGAGATACACACCATAGTAGGAGCCGGCAATGCTTCGGGTTCACTTGACGCTTCAAATATGTTCAAACCAGCTTTGGCACGCGGTGAAATACAATGCATAGGTGCAACAACTATAGATGAATACCGCCAATACATAGAAAAAGACGGTGCCTTGGAACGCAGATTCCAAAAAGTATTTGTTGAAGCAACATCACCCGAAGAAACCCTTGCGATACTCAACAACATAAAAAGCAAATATGAAGACCACCATTTGGTAACATATAGCGAAGAGGCTTTGAAGGCATGCGTGTCGCTAACCACACGCTATATCACCGACCGGCTATTGCCCGACAAGGCTATAGATGCTATGGACGAGGTAGGTGCCAGAGTACATATAACCAATATAGAAATACCCCCGGAGATTCTAAATATAGAAAAAGAAATAAGCCGGGTAAGTAAACTAAAAAAAGAAGTACTACAACAAAAAAGTTACAACGAGGCCGCCGAATATCGCGACCAAGAACGTGAATTGACCTCAAAACTCGAAGCTCTAAAAAAGAATTGGGAAAATGAAGAACGCGAAAAACGTGTAGTTGTATCCGAACAAGACGTTGCCGAAGTAGTAGCCATGATGAGCGGCATACCCATCCAACGCATAGCCGAAAACGAAAGTAACAGACTTATGCTGATGGAAAAAGAACTTGAAGATGCCGTAATAGGCCAAAACGAAGCCATCAAAAAAATAACCAAAGCCATACGGCGTAACCGCGCAGGACTCAAAGACCCAAACAAACCAATAGGAAGTTTCATATTCTTAGGTCCTACCGGTGTAGGAAAAACCTATTTAGCCAAAGTATTGGCTCGTTATCTATTTGACAGCGATGCTTCTCTTATACGTATCGACATGAGCGAATATATGGAAAAATTTACCGTATCGCGCCTTGTAGGTGCACCTCCGGGATATGTAGGATACGAAGAAGGTGGACAACTGACCGAGAAAATTCGACATAAACCATACTCGATAGTACTCCTCGACGAAATAGAGAAAGCTCATCCCGATGTGTTCAACATACTGCTACAAGTATTGGACGATGGTCAACTAACAGATGGTTTGGGCAGAAAAGTGGATTTCAAAAACACAATAGTGATAATGACTTCCAACATAGGCTCACGACAACTTAAAGATTTTGGTACCGGAGTAGGCTTTGCCACCACAGCTCGCGAAAGCAACAAAGCCTCGATGGAACGGAGTGTTATAGAGAACGCTATGAAGAAAGCATTCTCTCCGGAATTTCTAAACCGTATTGATGATGTGATTATCTTCAACAGTCTGACAAGAAAGGATATTCACAAAATAATAGACATAGAACTGCGTGGACTATTCAAAAGAATACAATCGATGGGCTACAACATAGAAATAACCGAAGCCGCCAAAGATATAATACAAGAAAAAGGTTGGGATGAAAACTATGGAGCTCGCCCTCTGAAACGTGCTATACAAAAATACATAGAAGACGAATTGGCAGAAGAAATAATAAAATCAACACTGCTTCCGGGTGATAGTATAGTAATAGATGCTGATGAAAACAAAGAAATAAAATTCATAATATCAAAAGGCACCGAATCGCTGTCACTTCAAGAAATAGTTAATGATGCAATGACCGAAAAATAGATTGATAATCAACGAATACTAAATACTTGTTTTATTTGTGTGCTCATTTTTCAGCCTTCCAATTATGATGTTGGAAGGCTTTTTTGCTACAAAATAACAAGTATTGAAAAGTTTTTAGTACCTTTGCAAGGTAATTAAATCAGCCATCATTAAGCAAAATATCTATAAATCAATAGAAAAACATGAAACTAAGTATAGTTATTGTCAATTATAATGTAAAGTTCTTCTTGGAACAATGCCTTGTTTCGGTATTCGAAGCCTCAGTGGGCATAGATACCGAAGTATGGGTTGTGGACAATAACTCTGTTGATGGCTCGGTGGCAATGGTACAAGAAAAATTTCCACAAGTAAAACTTATAGCCAACAACGACAATCCCGGATTTTCGAAAGCCAACAACCAAGCTCTACGACAAACCACGGGCGAGTACATACTTTTGCTGAACCCCGATACTTTGGTGGAAAAAGACACCTTTCGAAAGTGTATAGACTTTATGGAAAATCATCCCGACTGCGGAGGTTTGGGAGTGAAAATGATAAACGGTGAAGGCCGATACCTACCGGAAAGCAAACGTGGATTTCCATCACCGGAAGTGTCGTTTTATAAAATATCAGGACTTATACATCTGTTCCCAAAATCAAAACGGATAGCGCGCTACTACCTTGGTCACCTAAACGAGAACGAAACCAACGAGATAGAAATACTACCCGGAGCATACTTGATGATACGCAAAACGGTGATGGATAAGATAGGTCTACTCGATGAAACTTTCTTTATGTATGGTGAAGATATAGACTTCTCGTACCGAATTCTATTGGCGGGATATAAAAACTACTACCTGCCATCAGCCAGGATAATACACTACAAAGGCGAAAGCACCAAGAAAGGCAGTATGAACTATGTATACACCTTCTACAACGCCATGGTGATATTTGCACAAAAACATCTGTCACAATCCAATGCCAAGATATTCACCTTCTTTATTAAGATAGCTATATGGCTGCGTGCTTCACTTGCATTTATCAAACGTGCTGTGAGCAACATTATTATTCCTCTACTCGACTTCTTGCTTATATACATAGGTTTTTTGACAATAAAGAACCTCTGGGCCACATTCAAAGCCGATAACATCAACTACTATCCTGCCGAATATACATACATTGTTATACCTATATACATACTTATATGGTTGTTATGCACATTCCTGTATGGTGGTTATCGAAAACCCGTAAAACTTGGACGTATATTCAAAGGTCTATTTGCAGGCACATGTGCATTGCTGATATTCTACTCACTGCTCGACGAAACCCAACGCTATTCGCGGGCACTCATACTGCTTGGAACAATGTGGGCAATAGTATCGGTAGTAGGACTGCGTGGAATACTTCACCTTCTAAACATCAAAAACTACAACTTCTTCCCCGACAAAAAGAAGTCGTACCTTATTGTTGGCGACAAAGAAGAAACCACACGTGTTGCCAACCTATTCAACTCAATTGGTATAGATGCAAGCTTTGTGGGATTTGTGAACAACAACAACCTAGTTTGCGACAAACATTTTATTGGCAACATCAACCAATTGGTCGAGCTTATACGCTTTTACAAAATAAACGAGGTAATATTTTGTAGCAAAAACCTATCAACCGAAGAGATAATAAGCCTGATGGCAAATCTGCAAGGCTCCAATGTGGAATACAAAATTGCTCCCCACGAAACTCAGTTTATAATAGGAACCAACACCATACATTCATCCGAAGACCTCTACACCGTTAGTATAAACACTATAGCTACAGCCGAAAACAAACGCAACAAACGTATATTCGATTTTGCTTCAGTAGCACTTATAATACTGTTTTCGCCCATACTATTTTGGTTTCAACGAGATAAAAAACATTTCTACAGCACTTGTATATGTGTACTTTTGGGCAAGCGTAGTTGGGTTGGATATTGCCGTAAAGACAAAGAAAACACTTTGCCAACGATAAAGAAAGGAATATTCTCGCCAATGGACATGTCGCAACATCCATCGCATGTTGATGAACATCACCTAAACCTACTATATGCTCGCAACTATAAGGTGATGACAGATTTTATAATACTACTACGAAACATTACACGTATCCATAATTCATAATAGGTCTGACAGTAGAAAATTCCTACACATAACCTCTATAATATTTTCAGCACAACAGCGGTATATAGTATTCCGTATACATCCTTACCAACCTGCTATGTTTCATAGCAAACAAAACTATTTTTGAGAAAAAAATACGAAACAACTAAGATATATACAGAGAAACTACCGTACTTTGCCATTAAAAGTGCCATACTTAGAGCAGAAAACTCCCACAGTTATCACCCATAACTCCTATACTTTTGACCAGCAACAGCCATACTTATAAATGCAAATATTGATAAAACACAGCTTGAATATTATAGGGAAAATTCGCTCGTAGAACAATTTTTATATATCGCTATTAATATTGCAACTCCGTTGCAGTGTTTTTGCAACCCAAAATACATCACCCGTGAATTGATGGATGCCTTTGCGTTATATTTATAGTAATCCTCGCGTAAAGTTTATACTTTACTTAGCCCGAAAGGGATGTCTCCTTAGCCCCTAAGGAAATATTCCTAAGTAGGTAAGTAGACTATAAAACTAACGCGAAGGCAAGGTGCTACCTAACGCAAGGAGTACCTTAGAACTGACGTGAGGGCAAACATATAATGTAAAATGGATATTCTACGATATCTTCTAACAATTGACACCGAATATAGCCTTAACAAAACATGAGTCTTTGAAATAATAATACGTACCAAAACTATGACATTTAGCTATTCTAATTCATAGTTTGAAATGCTATTACCATTATGGTACAGGGTCGTATCCACTTCCACCCCAAGGGTTGCACCGCAGTATGCGTTTGATGGTAAGCCATAGGCCTTTCCAAGGACCATGCTTACGCAGAGCTTCTACGGCATATTGCGAACAGGTGGGTGTAAAACGGCACGATGGTGGAGTGTAGGGCGATATACAACATTGATAAAAACGCACAATGCCTATAAGTATTTTCAGTACTATTTTTCGTATCCACTTCATCATTAGGAGATTTTGTTTCTTACTGCTTTGTATCTATGTTTGATATAGCCTCTGTAAGGCGGTCGAGCATACGCATATATTTCTGCTCCATTGAGGGGAATTTTCTCTTCTTATCTTGCAAATAGTTTATAGATAGCAGTATCTTACAATCTTTTTGAGCCAAAGTTTCATACAAATTCTCTTTATGCAAACGATAACATTCACGTATCACTCGCTTGGTGTGATTTCTGTCCACAGCATGTTTCATTTTACGTTTGGAGACACTTATCATCACTTGTGCAGGAGCAGGAATGTCTTCGTTGACACACACACACCAATAAACACTAAACGGAAATACCAATATTTTTTCGCCTTTGGCAAATAGATATTTTATATACCTTTTGCTACACAAACGTTCACTTTTTTTGAATGTATATCGTTTCATTTTCAATACAAATACAAAATAAAATAAGAAAGAGGTACTTATATATACATAGTTGGCACCTCTTTCTTTGTATTGGATATATTTTTTTATTGAACGCCTTCGGTAGTGGTGGTAGTTGTTGCTGTAGCAGTATTTTGTTCCAATGCAACGGCAGCAGCTTTTTCGGCTTCTTTACGAGCTTTCTCTTCGGCACGCAATCTTCTGCGTTCTGCAGCTTTAGCCTTCTTTTCTTCCATCAAAGCCTTGTATTTGGACTTGCTTGTAAACACCGATTTTGTTTTTCGTGTTCCTGTTTTCTTCAACGATGATTTACGCAACGAAGTAGGTTTTACAACCAAGACTGCCTCTTGCTGCTTGCCCAACACATAATTTTCGATGGCTGTAGACATTGATGGTGCTACTTTTGTAGGAGCCACAACCGATAGTTTTACATTGGCGGCATTCAATGCTGCATGGGTAGACACACCAAAAGCAGCCACTACAATACCATCACCTGTAAAATCGGGGAAGTTTTCTAACAAAGAGCGTACTCCCATTGGCGAGAACAAAACTATCATATCGAAATCTTTAAGATTGAACTCCTTCAAATCTTTTGATACCGAACGATACATTGTGGCTTTTGAATATTTGAATTTTGCCTTGTCCAACATCTTGGTATATTCAGTTTGTTTTTCGTCGGAACAAGGAAACAAGAAACGTTCTTCTTTATGCTTCGACATTATATCAACCAATTCAGAAAAATGTTGATTTCCAAAGAAAATCTTACGTTTTCTGTACTGAATATAATTTTGCAAATACAAAGCAATAGTTTCTGTAGAACAGAAATACTTCATTGTTTCGGGAATAGGTTCACGCAATTCCTTAGACAATCTAAAAAAATGGTCAACAGAGTTTTTACTATTAAAGATTACGGCAGTATAATCTTTCAAGTGAATTCTACTTTTTCTAAACTCGGAAGCTGATAATCCTACTATGTCAAAAAACTTATAAAAAGTTAGATTTAAATTATATTTTTCAACTAATCTATAGTACGGAGACTTCTCAATATTTGCAGGTTCGGGTTGAGAAATTAGAATTTTTTTTACTTTCATTTTAGTTTTCAGAATTTAATAACAAGTTATATGTCAAAATAATACAAGCTTTATTAACACTAAAACAGGCACTAATTCGACGATGCAAAGATACAAAAATAAATGCAATTGAGAAAATTTCGAATCAAGTAAAATCATTGATAAGCCTCGTATAATCCTTACCGAAGCCATTATTGTAAGCGGAATTAGGAGTACCAACGACACTACTTGATGATACGAAAAGGGTACATAAAACAAGAAAAACAGAAGGGGCAACAATAGTACTGTTTCCAAAAAATAATAGCAAACATTATTTGTCAAATAAATAACTATTTCATTTTTGGCTCTGAAAATATTACCAAAAAAACGTATTATAATCTGCTTAAACAATATAAATGTTGCTACACACAAAAGAATTATGAGGAAATTGACAAATACACCATAGTCAAACAATGTATAACCATACATCTGCAAAAAGCCAAAGATAGTCAAAGATAAACAAATAGTGAAAGAAGACATAAGAACACCTACTATTCTTTCGTGCAAAATATCGCCATCGTAAAATAGCAAATTAAGGTTTCTACGTCCAAAACAAGCCAAAAATATTTGCTGCACACGCACACGATGAACATTGAGATTCCAACTTACAATAAGCACTATGGCAAACAATATTAAAAACAACCACGAAGGATATGAAAACGATTGCCTATTGTGGGTAAACAACGACTTACGCTGATATTCGTGATTTTCAAACAGACTCTTATGCGGAACAGGTTCGGCTGTTGTAGCTTCAAATATCGAATCGAGCGAAATTTTATCGTAATTTTCGGCAGCCAATGCAATGCTATCTTCAAAAGCAAACATCGAATCATACACCGGTACAACACTTATCGGGTATGAATAATCATAGGGTTTAAACCAATATACTGCCTTAGGAGGTGCAACAGAATCAGTGGCTGGCTGATTTGTATCTACCAAAGTTGCAGAAGAATGTGTATCCGTCAAAACGACAGGGTGGTTGTTTGACACATTGGTGGAATGGGTGTCCGATAAAGTTTTTTTTCGCAATGTATCGCCAACAACCGATAGCTTTGTGCTATCCACCTGTGGACTATATGAAATTAAATTATTATCCATCAATATTCTTTTTCTATTTAATTATCAGTAGTTTTTTTACTGCTATATTACCATCATTTATCATCATCAAAGTGTATACCCCCGCTAGATAATTGGCAATAGAATACCTATAAACAGCTGTATCAAACTCAAAACTATCCGAGAGTACACCTTGTATGTTATATATAAACACTTGTGTGCTTGTATTATTGTCCGTCTCTAGAAATATATAATCTTTTGCAGGATTTGGGTATATTCTTATATCGTATTTTTCAGCAATTGGAGTTATCCCCACAACCGAGTCGGGCTGTAAGATTGGATGAAAATGCTGTGCTAGCGGCAGTTCCAAATCGTCAATCCACACTGCATCTTGTCCACTGCTTGTTTCATCATCTTTTTCATACTGCCACGTAAGCATATGGATGCCACTAGGTAAGGCAAACTTGCAGTGCATCCACTGTTTCATTCCCGACCACTGTCCTACCTTTTCGCCATCGATAATGAAATATAAATAATCGTAGCTACCCTCGGATGATGTTTTTACCCAAAAAGAGATTGTGTCGTCCACAAGTGTATGTAAGGGCAAACTCAAGACAGACAACTGCCTGCCTCGTATCTTATCAGAGCGTGCCGAATATTTACCGCTATGGGCATTTGCCTCCACTGTATCAATATACCAAGGGTATACCGCTGTGGTATCCCATTGAAGGAATGTAAAATTACCACTCTCAAAAGTTTCCAATGCCCTGCCTATAGAATAATATGTAGTAGTTTCGTTGTATATGCCACGTTCTTCCACCCCTATCCTAAGCCTCAACGACGAATCGGAGTAAGAATTTAATTTAATGATAAACACCGCCTTGGCTGTATCACCAACAAACAAAGGTGCTAACTGTACACCCGCAACGGACTGCACAACCGCAACATCATTCACCTCCAACAATACCTGCACCGAATCGGACACACTCCTTCCTCTATTTACAATAGGTACTTCAACCTTGTAAGTACTACCATTATGCAGAGTGGTTGCAGCGTTGGTTGATTCCATATCTGTAAACATAACCGCAAGTTGTTCTACTGCTGAGGCCAATACCATTATGCCTGCCCTATTCCTAAATTCATCATCGGAATGGTGAACTACCGATTCAAATGAAAGTACATCATTATCCCTGCAATGACCAGACACCATAAACAACGAAAGCACCCCTTCGTAAACAGCATCAGACATCAACGAATCAAGAACAACATCTTGCCACACACTGTCTACACCCACAGCATTATCCATATCAAAAGTAATACCATAGGCAACAGACGAACCCACATTATGCAACCGCCCATAAAGACATACAACCTGATTGGGCTGCACTGTGGCAATAACATTGCCCAAAGTGTCTCTGAAACTATAATCGGTAAGTACAACCCTTGCACCACTGTTGGGCATAACATATATCGTATCTATAAGAGGTATATGATATTGAGCCGTAGTTGTAAGCACTACTTCGGCATTTGTTATGGGTCTAACCAATCTAAGTGTTCCTCTACCATTTTCATCCAACATTGTGGTACCCAACAGCACCGTATCCTGCATTATAGCCACACGCGATAGTGGAGTTCCACTACAACCCACTATCACATCGCCCACGTGCACCGTATCGTCCAATGTAAGAGTAATAGGCTGTGGACTACCAATGTAGGGCATAAGAGAGGGGTCGCCCAATACATTATATATCTCCCAATAATAGTTCTCGTATGGCGAACCACTTTCGGCAACAGCCATATTACCCGCCTGAACCATCTGGGCAACATTTACAACATAATCCTCGAGGTTTAGCTCACGAGCGTGAAACAACCTATCAAAAGCACCCAAAGCAAAGCGGTTATACTCCGGCCACAAAGAGAAAGGATACTTGGCACCCATAGTCCAATAATAATCTTCGTTCCAAAGGGTTTCGTTGGCAGCACCCACAACACCCACAGCACCTGCATTGGGCTTACGCAACAAGGCTTCGCCAAAACACATTCCTATGGTATAGTTGCTGGACTTGCAGCAGGTGTTCACCCAAAAAGAATAATTGCCCCGTTGCGAAAAAGTATCCAACTCCGACTTACCAATATTAGGATACATCCAACCGGCAGCCGTACAATGGCCCGAATAACTTATAAAACCGGGATTGGCCGACAAATGAGATACTATATCGTCCTTACTGTCGTACGAAGTAGGATTGTAAAAGCAAGCAGTATCCATACCAAACCACTCCACCAGCTCTGTTTTCAAATAGTTCAGCTGTCCGTTTACTACCGTAGGTGCAGGCTCCCGTGTTTCTCGGCCTGCCACAAGCAACGCCTTATCCAAGTTGGCTTTGTCGGGCATATTATACTGCTCATATTCTATGGTTTTCCTCACCACAGCCTCAAGCTCACCCACATTGGCAACAGATATTCTGCCATATAACACATCGGGATAAATATCGCCGGTATATTCGGCATAATAAAGGTCTGTGGCGTGTGTAGCACCGCCGGGCAATTTGTATCGGCCTATAAACGATTGTATATGCTCCACATCACCCACTATCAAAAGGAATGTTGGAGCAGGACTTAGAGGCGTACCGCTAGTATAAAGGGCAGACAAATACGAACGTATGCTGTCCCTATTATAACCATAGGGCGGATAATACTCCACCATCTCAAAGCCTTGCTGTGTTTTCCAATTTATAAAAGGCTGCAAAGCCTCGCGAAAAGAATCCCTGGCTACCACCACATACTTCAACGGAACATCGCCACCATACTGCAAATCATTGTAATAGGCTTTGGTAAGCAATTGCGAACTATGGGTAGCAAGTACCAATGGCGAGCCCAAACAAACACCACCGCTTGCTCCAACCGACGTTTTCACACGGGCCGAGACCAATGTATGAACCTTCAACGTATTACGCACCGGATTATATTCGAACGGCGATATGCAGAGCCTCACAAGCTGAACCCCACGCATTATACCCATCGCAGAAACCTCAACCAAGGGCTTGGAGTAATAAGAATCGGTGGTGTAAACCTCGTGGTTAAACTGCCAAGGAGCTACCTCCGAACTTTTGGACTGCGAGGGCTGAACGGGATACAACTTTTGCTCCACTGCCAACGAATGGTGCTCCACCTCGTCGGTAAGTATCTCCACCTCCACTCTGCTGCCCACCGGTACCGACAATATCTTTTGCACCACTGGCAACGACGGACAACCAACATTGTGCATTGGCACCGAATAACAGTCCGATACATTTATGCGGAAATATCCCATAGAGGTATCTATCAAAAAGTCGGAAACAAGATTTTCAAACAACAACGTATGCCCATTGTTTTCACTCACCACAAAAGTAGCCTTGGACTGCAAACCTTGTGCCCACAACGGCAAGGCTCCAACAAAGCACAATAATATTATCAATACATATCTTTTCATAAATCACATATCTGTATACAAGACTTTTTTTCTCTCGGCAAACACACACACAGCCTTCACCACCTAATTTTTTCTTCTTTTTTTTTGAGGATTAATGCCAATTTTTTTTTGCCCCCTACTACATTTTCTTAGCTTCGTTCCACCATACATCCATCTCGTCCAAAGTCATATCCTGCAGCTGTATACCTGTTTCGCGGCTACGTTTTTCCATATATTGAAACCTCTGCTTGAACTTCTTGTTGGTTCGTTCCA
>JAEIGA010009227.1_pt1 | contig 14921 bp, 11 predicted proteins | sample 9270691 | NCBI WGS metagenome assembly JAEIGA01 (sample SAMN17057246, study PRJNA624740) | gut metagenome | biome: biome; isolation source: fecal sample | host: Bos grunniens | place: China: Xizang | collected 2019
AATGTTGTTGCGCCAGCTTTATTTGGGAAGCCGTTAAGGTCTGTACCAAAACCTGTTGCAATAACAGTTACAACTAATTCATCATCAAGAGCTTCATCAAATGTAACACCAAAGATGATGTTTGCATCTGCATCAGCAGCGCTAGAAACGATTGTTGCTGCATCTTCAACTTCTTCAAGAGTAATATCAGGAGAAGCTGTAATGCTTATAATAAGACCCTTTGCACCTTGAATTGTTGTTTCAAGAAGTGGGCTTGAAATAGCTGCATTTGCTGCGGCTGCTGCCTTTTCTTTACCAGCTGCACGACCAACACCCATATGAGCGTGACCAGCATCTTTCATAACTGCACTGATATCAGCAAAGTCTAAGTTGATAAGACCAGGAACTTTAATTAAGTCTGAAATACTCTTAACACCTTGACGAAGAACATCATCAGCAATACCGAAAGCGTTAGCAAATGTAATTTTTTGTTCTGTAACTAATTTAAGTCTTTCGTTAGGAATAACAATAAGACTATCAACATGCTGTGCGAGCTCTGCAATACCAGCTTCTGCTTGTTGCATTCTTCTTCTGCCTTCAAATTGGAAAGGCTTTGTTACTATACCAACAGTAAGAATACCGCGTTCTTTAGCAATTTGTGCAATAGCAGGAGCAGCACCTGTACCAGTACCACCGCCCATACCAGCAGTAATGAACACCATATTTGTATCTGTTAAAGTATCAACAATAATATCCCTGCTCTCTTCAGCAGCTTTAAGACCCATTTCTGGACGAGCACCAGCACCACGACCACCAGTAACCTTGTCGCCAATAGCGATTTTATGAGTAGCCTTTGATGATTCAAGAGCTTGTCTGTCAGTATTAATAGCAACAAACTCAACACCTTGAACACCAGCTGTTACCATGCGATTGATAGCGTTACCGCCACCGCCACCAACACCTATAACTTTTATTTGAGTAGATTCTTCGAATTCAGTTGTAACATTTTCAAATGCCATTTGAACTTCCTCCTAATCATATAAACACTTTAAAGCGTATAATTCCAAGTAATGAGACTCATTTTGTATATGCAAAAAACACATTAACAAAAATTGCCAAACTATCCACATAATGTTACCACACAAATCTAATAATAGCAAGATATTTTTATATTTTTTATGGATATTTTTAGAAATTTATTAAAATTTAACCAAAAAACAACTTTTATTCGCCCGTTTTTTCACTTGTTTTTACTGTTTCTTCTGTTATTTTTTCTGATTTTTTATCTTTTTTCTTGTTTTCATTTACCGTTTCAGGCTCTTTCGTTGTTTCCTCACCCGCTTTAAAGAAAACTTTTGGGTCAGTTCTTAAATCAAGAACGCCCACCTCATATTGATTTATTTCGTTTTCGCGTTCAATTGCCGAAGCAGCTCGTAAAATCTTAGTTTCAAGCTTTATATTTGAACCAACAAGAATTTTAATGCGATTGTCATATCTCATAAAAATCTGCGAGGAATCAGAAACATCTATTTCAGTTAAACCATCTAAACCAGCTTTTGTTGTGGCTTTTAATATCTCTATTAAAATATCCCCATTTTCTTTCGATTTAAAAGTAATTGTTTCGCCCGCCTTGAAGTTTTCTACCTCTACACCTGAAACAACAGGAATTCCCTCCATTAAAATGTCTGCATCCTTATCTAAAACCTTACCGCTATCATTTATTAAAATATATGTACCATTATTTATTATAGCGGCTGCAACCTTTGTATCCTGTATATTTATGATAAGTGTTGATGGCAAATCGCGTTCAATAGTTACTGAACCTACATATGGAAGCTCGTGTAACAGATTTTCTGAAACCCTTGAAGCATTAACAAGCAAAAGGCTGTCACCTATTGCAACACCACAATTTTCAACAATAATTTTTTGTGGATAAACCTTAGAGCCTTTTGATTTTATAGTATCAACCTTAAAGAAAACTGTAAAAGCAAGCACTACACCTACAAGTGCTACTATTATAGCCATAAAAAATGAAATTATTGCTTTTCTTATTGCTCTTCGTCTTTTTAATATTTTCTTTTTTCTTGAACGAACTTCATCACGGGACAACTGTTGCCCACTGACACCTGTAAAGTCAGTAGGCAATTTTATAATTTTAGATGAATTATTCTTTTTACCTGTTGCCATATTTTTTCCGTCCTAATTATTAATTCTTACTATATCTGCATTTATCATACATAAATTATTTTCAAAATTTTCGTAGCCTCTATCAATATGCTTTATATCCGCAACCTCTGTTGTACCTATTGCTGAAAGCCCCGCTAAAACCAGTGCGGAACCACCTCTTAAATCCGGTGAAACGACACTTGCACCATATAATCGGCTAACGCCCTCAATTACCGCTACTCTACCCTCTGTTCTGATTTTTGCACCCATTCTCAAAAGCTCAGGAACATGCTTGAAGCGACTCTCAAAAATATTCTCTACAATAACACTCGTGCCATCGGCAATTGTTGTAAGTGCCATAACAGGTGCCTGCGCATCTGTCGGAAAACCTGGGTAAGGCTGAGTAATGAGCTTATCTATTCTATGAAGTTTCAGAGGGGCTTTCAAGCGTATTTCGCCACATCTTATTGAAATGTCGCATCCTGTTTCTTCAAGAACTGGTAAAACTGCCCCCAAATGACCTGGAACAGTATTTTTAAGAGTAATATCTCCACCTGTTATTGCAGCTGCAAAAAGATATGTTGAAGCGACAATTCTATCGCAGATAACAGAGTGCTCAGTGGCTTTTAAATTATTCACACCATCAATTACAATAATACTCTCACCAGCACCAGAAATTTTTGCACCGCATTTATTTAAAAAGTCGCATAAATCTATAATTTCAGGCTCGCGTGCAGCGTTTATTATTGTTGTTGTACCCTCTGCTACACTTGCTGCTAAAATTGCATTTTCCGTTGCACCCACACTAGGAAAGGTTAAAGTAATTTTTGCACCCTTTAGCTTTTCAGGTATTGAACACTCGAGCTTTCCGTGTTCTTCGCTGATATTAACCCCTAATTTTCTCATAGCAAAAAGGTGCAAATCAATTGGTCTTAAGCCTATTTCACACCCACCTGGTGTTGAAATAACTGCTCTGCCAGTTTTACCAAGAATTGCGCCTAAAAATATAACAGAAGAACGCATTTCTCTCATTAAATTTTCTGGGATTTCAAAACCAAAAGCATTGCTACTATCAATGGTTAAATCGTTTCCCTTTCTTTCTATTTTGCACCCTAAATTCTCTAAAATTTTAAGAGTGCTTTCCACATCTGAAAGACGAGGACAATTATGTATTATTGATTTTCCTTTTACTAAATATGTAGCTGCAAGTATTGGCAAGGCACTGTTTTTTGAGCCTTGTGCCGTAATACTTCCGCTTAATCTTCTACCACCATTTATTACAAGTGAAGCCATAAATCCACACCTTTCAGAAGTGCTGTTATGCTTCATACTATGTAATAAACTGAAATTTGGTTACAATTATTTTATCAAGCCTAAAACGATATCTGCAATCTGCTCTTTTGCATTAAGATTTGCCATTTTCTTTGCATTGTCACTGATTTCTTTTAATCTTGATTTATCGCTTATAAGCTTATTTATTTCGTTAAGGAGCCTGTCACCTGTCAAATCTTTTTCTTCAATAATTACTGCGGCATTGTTATTAACAAGTGCCATAGCATTATGATACTGATGATTCTCTGTTACATTTGGTGATGGAATTAAAATTGATGCTTTACCCAAAGCCTGAAACTCAGAAAGCGATGATGCACCAGCACGACAAATAACAAGGTCGCAAGCAGAAAGACATCGAGCCATATCCGTTATATATTCACGGATTTCTATGTTTTTGGCATTTTCTAAGTCAACGCCCTTTTCTTTCATTAAATCTGGTACCCAAAGACCGTATTGACCAGTTGCAATAAGGAAATTACAAGTGTTATCCTTCCATATTTTTGAAACAACATCTGTCACAGCTTCGTTAATCGCCCTTGCACCCAAGGAGCCCCCCATTGAAAGAATCAAAGGTTTACTGTCAAAACCTAATTCTGCTCTTGAAATTTCAGAATCTGCTTCTAAAAGTTCACCACGAACAGGAAGTCCTGTTACTACCATTTTATTTTTTATTGTCATATGCTTCTTTGCTTCTTCTGCAGTAAGCATAACAACATCCACTTTTTCGGCTAAAGCTTTATTTGTAATACCTGGATAAGCATTTTGCTCATGAATAGCTGTAGGAATACCCATTTTATTTGCCATTCTTACAACTGGACCACTTACATATCCGCCAAAGCCTACAACAACATCGGGAGAAAACTCATTTATAATTTTCTTGACTGCACCTGAGCTTTTTAAAAGCCTTGTAACAGTTTTGATATTAGCCTTTATCGCATCGGGCGAAAAGTTCCTTTTAAAACCGCTTATCTCAATAGTTTTCAAAGGATAACCCGCTTCCGGAACAATTTTAGCTTCAATTCTATCAGATGTACCGACAAAGCAAATTTCAGCTTCGGGATGTCTTTTTTTTATTTCGCCTGCTACCGCTAACGCAGGATTAACATGACCACCGGTGCCACCTGCCGCTATCATAACTTTCATAACTTTCACCACTATTATCTGTTTTGAATTTTTCTTGCACCTTGCTTTTTAAAAGTATAAACCCTAGGCATATTTGCTTGTCGTGAAACAGCTAAAACTGCCCCCATTTCTGCAAGGCATATCCACATTGAAGAACCGCCATAGCTAAAGAACGGTAAGCCTATACCGGTATTAGGAACTGTATCTGTAACAACCGCTACATTAAGTGCCACCTGAAGACCTAACTGGAACACCATACCAAAAGCAACTAGTGTGCCAAACCTATCCTTTGCGTGCATACCAATAACAATACCACGCCAGATTAATGCTGCATATAAAACAAGAATTGCTGTAGCACCTACAAAGCCTAACTCTTCACAAACAATAGCAAAAATAAAGTCATTCTGAGGCTCTGAAACATAAAGATATTTTTCTTTAGAGTTACCAAGTCCAGAACCAAAAATACCGCCTGAGCCTATTGCATAAAGCGACTGGTTTGTCTGCCAACGGGCACCTGTAGGCTCGTAATCCTTATCTAACCACGCTTTAATTCTTTCTGCCATATAATCCCTTAAAAGCGGGATATTATCATATTCTTTAACTACGATTACTATCGCAACTACAGCAATCAATGAACCTATAATGAACCATCTTGCTCTGCCTTCGCCAAGCCAAAGCATTATAATTCCCATACCCAGTATAAGAATTGTACCTGAAAGGTGGCTTTCCAATAACACAAGAGCCGCAATCACACCAACTACACCTAAATAAGCAAAGAGCGTTGTTGTACCCTGCGTTATAAGAATTTTTTTGCCTGAAACTTCGTAAATCGTCTGTGCAAAGCCCATTTTTGAAAGCTTGTTGCTTGTTAATTTCTGATAATCCTTATCAAGTCCCCAAGCCAAAAATAAAATCATCATAAATTTTGCTACCTCGGATGGCTGAAATTGAAAAATGCCTAAAGGAAGCCATCTTTTAATTCCATCCTCAGATGGAATACACAAAACAATAATAAGCAAAAAAAGTGAAACTACCATTCCACCAATACCTATTATTTTTAGATATTTATAATTCAGCTTTGAAACAACATACATTATGGCTATACCCGACACTGCGAATATAAGCTGTCTTTTGAAATAATGAAGACTATCATTACCACTTGTATTGTAAAAAGCATAAAAATAACTTGACGAAAGAAGCATTACAAGTCCTATTGAAAGAACGAGCATAAGAAGTAAAAAGAACGGTAAATCCATACTATTCTTTATAAAAAGGTCATTTTTTAAGACTTTACTTGTCGTATTTTCCCTATTTTCCATTTACCTTCCTCCTTACTTTTATTGTTTGAATTAATTATTTTAAGTTACCAAAATAGAAAAGCACAATTGCTAAAGCACCGCCAACAAATGTAACTGCGGTAAAGATTTTAACAATTTTTGTTTCTTTCCAACCACAAAGCTCAAAATGGTGATGTATAGGTGCCATTTTAAAGAAGCGTTTGCCATGTGTCATTTTGAAATAACCAATCTGGATAATATCTGAACCAAATTCTGCAACATAGATAACACCAACTAAAAGTATTATAAACGGACAATCCACTGCGTATGCGAGAGCAACAATAAGACCACCTAAGAACATTGAACCCAAGTCACCCATCATAACCTTTGCTGGATGCCAGTTCCAGATAACATAACCAACAAGACCACCCGCTAATGAAGCTGCGAGTAAGCTTGCACCAAAGCAGTTACGAAGCCCTGCAATCACAATAAAGCAAGCTGCTGCTGCCGCTGTAACCGAAGCACAAAGCCCATCAACACCATCGGTAAAGTTTACAGCATTTGTTGTGCAATAAATAACTGCTACACCAATTATCCAGAAGAAGAACTTTGTTTCTACCATACCTAAAAATGGAATAAACATAGCGCCTGTAGGATTATCTATGTAAAGAGTTACAAGATAGCCTACCATTACAATTATCTGGAGGGCTGTTTTTTGCTTAATTGAAAGACCCATATTACGCTTTTTTACGGCTTTAATAAAGTCATCTAAAAATCCTATAAACGCAAAGCCTAAAGCCATTAAAATACCGCCGAAAATTTTAACCTTCATTGAAGAAGCTACAATATCATTAACGACGATTATTTTACCACCTAAAATATGGTCAATTAACGCTACAATGCCAAAAGAAACAAGTGTTGAAACGATAAACATAATACCACCCATAATAGGTGTACCTTGCTTATCCTTATGCCATTTCGGACCTATATCCAATATAGTCTGACCAAAGCTTAGCTTATGTAAAAACGGAATAACAATATAGCCTAAACCAAAAGCTATACCAAAGCTTAAAACAATTGCAATACCTAATGCTAAATATAAATTCATACTTCCCACTCCTTGTATAATGTATGGAAAATTTCTTCCATTTTCATTGAACGGCTACCTTTAAAGAGCACCGTATCATCCTTTTTCAGAATTGACTTAAGAAACGCAGTCAATTCATTTTTATCTTTAAAAGAATGTGCTTCTGCGCCATTCTCTTCTGCACCTTTCTTTATAATGCAAGACAATTCTCCGAAGGTAAGAACAACATCTGTTTTTTGCTCACCGGCAATTTTACCTACCTCATAGTGTGCCGTCTCACTATAATCACCAAGCTCGAGCATATCACCAAGAACCGCAATACTTCTTGTCTTCTTTATAGTATTAAGGGTGACTAACGATGCTTTCATACTATCCGGGTTTGCATTGTAGCAATCCTCAATAAAAGTATACCCCATTACTTCACGCACATTTTGTCGCATTCCTTCGGGTTCAAAATTCTTCAAGGCATTTGCTGCTTCATTTAAAGTGAACCCTAATTTTTTACCAACACACATAGCACAAAGCGCATTATAAACATTATGAACACCGACCGCTGGCACAAATGCTTTAACACTTTCATTTTCACAAATAGCAGTAAATTCACTACCATCTGGTAAAAAGCTTACCTCTTCTGCTTTCATATATAAGTTTTCAGCATCAATACCGAATCTGAAAATTTCAAAATCAGTCGTATCAACAGTAGCAAGCATATCGTTGTCGCCATTTATGATAAGTGGCGAACCCTTTTTCATACCCTCTGTAATTTCCATTTTAGCTTTGAGGATACCCTCACGACTGCCTAAATTCTCAATATGAGCTGTACCAACATTTGTAATAATACCAATATCTGGCTTTACAATATCAGTGAGTCGGGAGATTTCATCAAAATGGTTCATTCCCATTTCAATTACGGCCGCCTCGTGAGAATTTTCAAGACAGAACAATGTTTTAGGAACACCTATTTCATTATTCAGATTACCCTGAGTTTTTAATGTATTGTACTTTTCAGAAAGAACGGCGTGTACCATTCCTTTAGTTGTTGTTTTGCCGACGCTACCAGTAAGTGCAACAAAAGGTATCTCGAAATTTTCTCTATAGCCCTTTGCAATTTGTAAAAGTGCTTTGCCTGTATCTTCTACAAGAATTACTCTGTCACTCTCGCCATCATAACGACTACAAACTACTGCTTTCGCACCTTTTTCTAAAACATCGCAAACAAAGTCGTTAGCATCAAAACGCTCACCCTTTAAAGCTACAAAAAGAGTATTTTCATCTACAACTCTGCTATCGGTTGAAATTGTTTTTATACTACCAGTCAATGAAGTTTCTTTATTGCACCAAGTTGCAATTTCACTTAATAAAATTTCTTCCAAAAAATCACCTATTCAGATACTTTGTAATGCATTTTTTATAACTTCACGCTCATCGTAATGAACACGCTCAGTGCCAATAACCTGATAAAGCTCGTGACCCTTGCCAGCTAAAAGAACGGTATCGCCTTTTTGTGCAATACTTAACGCGTGAGCAATTGCCTCGCTTCTATCTGTAATAGTTATTACCTCTGCCTTTGAGCCTACTGTTCCGATTAAAATTTCTTTGATAATTTCATCTGGGTCCTCTGTTCTCGGGTTATCGGTTGTAACAACTACAACATCTGAAAGCTCAGTTGCCATTCTTCCCATTTTAGGGCGTTTTGTTTTATCGCGGTCACCACCGCAACCAAAAAGTGTAATAACTCTGCCTTTTGTAAACCCTCTCACGGCATTTATAGCCTTTTCGAGTCCATCAGGCGTATGAGCATAGTCAATAATAACACCAAAAGGTGTATTTGTATCTACTAATTCAAGCCTACCCTTAACAGATTTTGCAGTTCCTATAGCCTTTACTGTTTCTTCTAAAGAGAAGCCCAACGCATTAACCGCACCAATGGCTGCTAATGAATTATAAACAGAGAAGTCACCAGGTATATGAAAATCAACTGATAAGCTATCATTAATTTTATAAGAAACCTTATTTTCATAAAGCTCGATATCACTTGCTTTTAAATCACTTTTTACATTTATTGCATAGCCTGTTTTAGAACAAGAAACACCATCTGTCATAAATGCACTTGACTCATCGTCGTCATTTACAACTGCTATATCACACGTTTTAAAAAGCTCTTTTTTACATTTTTTGTATTCTTCAATTGTGCCGTGATAATCCAGATGGTCTTGTGTAAGATTTGTAAATACACCAACCTTAAAATGAATACCCGCAAGTCTCATCTGATGGAATGCCTGACTGGAGGTTTCCATAACACAGTATTTTATATTATCATCAGCCATCATTTTAAAAAGCTTGTGCATATCATACGGGTCTGGTGTAGTAAGTTCAGTATGGAACTCTTTGTCACCTACCATATTTTTGACAGTACCAATAAGACCTGATTTGATATCAAACTCGTTAAGAATATCTTTGATAATGAATGCAGTTGTAGTTTTACCATTTGTACCAGTAATACCGATTAAAGTCATTTCATCAACTTTAGCACCAAAAAGATTTTTACACATAATCGCGTAAGCTTCACGGGTATTTTCTACAAGTACTTGTTCTGAAAGCCCTAAATCTTTTGAAACAATTACTGTCACCGCACCATTTTTCATAACCTCGTTTACAAAATTATGACCATCAAAACGAGCACCGCTCACACAGATAAACGCACAGTTTTCTGTTACTTTTTTAGTATTATCTGTAACATCAGATATTTCTCTGTCGATATATTCCGATTTTACATTTACACCTTTTAACAATTCTGATAAAAGCATTTAGTCTTCAACACCTTTATTTGTTTTGAAATATACTGTAATAGTTGCACCAAGCTCCGCTTGTGTACCAGCATCTATACTCTGACGATATGAAACAACCTCGCTATCAAGTGAAGCACCTGATATTTTAAGATTGAAGCCTGCACTTACTGCTCTTTCATTTGCACTGCTTATGCTAAGACCTTTTAAATCTGGAACAGATGCAGTTTTATTTGAGGTTTCTTTTTCTGTATAAAGAATTACAACACCATCAAGTGGAATATTCTGCCCCTTTAACGGATATTGTGAAACGACTTTATTGCCATCGCCTACAACTCTTGCGGTAAAGCCCTGATTTTTAAGTGTAGCCTTAGCTTTATCTACATTCATAGAACCAACATCTGGAGTCACGCCATTAAGCTGAGCAAGCTCCTCGTTTGAGTAAACAGGGTCAATATTCATATATTTTAAAGTCTGCTCAATAACTGCACCAGCTACAGGTGCTGCAATAGCACCACCGCCGTGAACATAGCCCTGAGGTTCGTCAATAACTATAAGAACCGCTACTTTTGGGTCATTTGCAGGAGCACATCCAACAAACGATGCTATATATTCACCATCAACAGTAAGTTTTTCTGATGTACCAGTTTTACCAGCAACATGATACCCTGGAACATAAGCATTTTTACCAGTACCCTCAGAAACAACCTTTTCCATCATTTTTAAAACACTTTTACTTGTCGATTCTGAAACAACACTTCTTTTTACTGTCGGCTCTGCTTCAAAAACTGTATTACCGTCTTCATCTAGCATAGCACCAACTATATATGGTTGCATCAAGTTACCACCATTTGCTATTGCAGAAACGCCAGTAATCATCTGAATTGCACTGACCTGAAAGGTCTGACCGAAAGAAGATGATGAAAGCTGAGAAATACCCATATTATCGAGTGAGTGGTATGTAACATCTTTAACAGGTGTTGCTTCACCTGGTAAATCAACAAGAGTTTCATCTGTAAATCCAAATGCTTCAAAATATTTATAGAAATTCTCTGTACCAAGCTTCTGACCTATTGTAACAAAGAATGGGTTACATGAATTCATTAAGCCCTCAGAAAGTGTCTGATTACCATGACCGCCATCCTTATGACAATGAAGCACATTATCAGCAACTCTTATTGCACCCGAACAGCTAAAGCAATAATCAGGTGTAACAAGCCCTTCTTCAAGTGCGGCAGCAGCCACAAAAACCTTGAAAACTGAACCAGGCTCATATGTATCACTCACTGCCTTGTTACGCCACATAGTGTATATTTTATTGTTATACGCTAAGTCGTATTTTTCTTCATCCTTTATTTTAGCTAACTCCTTGAGAACCTCTTTATCAGTTATAACTGTAGGTGTATTGAGGTCATAGTCAGGCATGGTTGCCATAGCAAGTATAGCACCCGTCTCAACCTCCATAACAATTCCGTAAGCAGAAGCCGCGTCGTTATCAACAACCGCCTGAGCGAGCCCTTTCTCAAGATAATACTGAATTGTTTTATCTAAAGTGAGCACTAGGCTTGTTCCTTGCTTTGCATCATAAGTGGTTTCAAAGCTACTCGACATAGCACCATTACGAGCGTTTTTTGCAGTAATAATTCTACCCGCAACGCCTGTCAATTTATCGTTATACTGGAGCTCTAATCCAGCCCTGCCTGAGTCCTCAGAACCAGTAAACCCAAGAATTGTAGAAGCAAAGTTTGAATATGGATAATATCGCTTTGTATCAGGGTCAATATTTACAATACCATAAAGCTCATTATCATCAATAAAATCTGAAACGAGTGTTTTCTCTGTATATTCAACCTTACCTTGTATTTTTACATAACTATAATCTGAATTTGAGATTTTTTCATAAATACGCTTTTCTTTTAATTTGAGAATACTCGAAAGAGTTGAAGATATTAACTTTCTCTGTGCATCATCCTTGATTTTTGATGGATTAACATAGACAAGCCATGCAGATGCACTCTCAGCCAGCACATTGTAATTGCAATCGTAAATAATTCCTCTGTCAGCAGAAATTTCAGTATCGCTAAGCTGTTGGGACTCTGCTTTTGTTTTATATTCCTCACCTTTTACCACTTGAATATAAAACAACCTACAAATATCTGTACCGAAACCTAACAATATAAGTATAGCCGCGGCAATCAAACCGCGTTGCTTCAATTTTTTAGTATTTCTCGCCAATTTTTTGCCCCCTGTTCTACAAAAATTCACCCTGTAATTTAACATTACTTTCTTTGTCGCATAATTATTTGTATTATACCATATATAATGCAATATGTAAAGAAATTAAACAACAGTTTTCATATTTTTCTAACAGAAAAAGGGGTCGAGTAACTCAACCCCTTATATAATTATTTACTTTTTAAAAGATATATGCAAATAATTCCTTTATTTCTGTTTTAAAGCCGTTTCCATCTTTAACCTCTTTGTCACCCGCAACTACAAATTCATCGCCTTGTGACAAATCAATATATGTAATTTGATAGCTTTCAGCCTTTACCATACCTAATTTTGTTTCTGCATATTCAATTACTTTTTCAGTATCTACCATACTATTCAATTCTGCATTGAGTCTTACAGTTTCACCCTCAGCAATTGAGATTTCTTTTTCTAATGATGCTATTTCCGAATCAAGTCTGTCACACTCAGAATTCATAAAAAGAGCTCCGACTGTAAGTGCAAAAAGGAAACACATACAAGCAATTGCTTTTTTAAGGCTTTGAGAAACCGCAGTTTTCTGACTTTGTCTTTTTACAGTTTGTTGGTATGACTCTACTGTATTCACTGCTTTTCTTACAGTATTATTTGTTCTTGTATATGAAACACTCTGTCTTTTTGTAGGTGCTCTTTTCTTTTGTGACACCTTTTTTGCAGGTTGACTCTTAACCTGTTTTTTCACAGGCTGTCTTCTTGCTGGCGTTGTTTCACGAACCCTCCGTGGTTCAACAACTTGCGGCTCAAATAACGACAAATCGTAAGCCGAAGTCTCGCGGTAATTGGTCATTCCTTTATCCCCTTGTATTTAAACAATTTATATTTTCTTTGCAGTACGAAGCTTTGCACTGCGACTTCTTTTGTTTTTATCTAATTCGCTTTGTCCCGCTTTTACACCACCACTTTTAACAATGGCTTTTGGTGTTTTCCCACAGACACATACTGGGAAATCTTTAGGACAAGTACAACCTTGCTTCAAGGTTGAAAAATAATCTTTAACAATTTTATCTTCTAACGAATGGAATGTGATAATAGCAAGCACACCATCTTTTTTTAACAACCCAAACATATCAGGAAGCACTGCTTTTAAACCACCTAATTCGTTGTTAACTTCAATTCTTATAGCCTGAAATGTCTTTCGTGCCGGGTGTCCATCACGCTTGAATTTCGCTGGTATTGAATTCGAAATTATTTCACTTAATTGAAAAGTCGTTTCAATCTCTTTCTTTTCTCTTGCCTTAACTATGTTAGAAGCAATTTTTCTTGCAAATTTTTCTTCACCATATTCTGTAATCACTTTAAAAAGCTCGTTTTCTGAATATGTATTCACAACATCTTTAGCACTAAGACCTATTTTGCTCATTCGCATATCAAGCTCAGCATCATTATGAAAAGAGAAGCCACGCTCTGCAGTATCCAATTGAAAGCTACTGACACCAAGGTCTGCAACAATTCCATCAACTGCACTAACACCAAGAGCATCAAGTGCTAATTTTATATTACTGTAATTATCGTGAATTATTGTGACTCTTTCGTCTCCCTTGAAGCGTTCAGTTATGACTTTAATAGCATCTGGGTCGCGGTCAAATAAATACATTCTGCCATTTTCATTTAAATATGAAAGTATCTGTGCAGAGTGACCACCGCCACCAGCTGTGCAGTCAACATAAACACCATCAGGCTTAATATCGAGTGCAGAAACCGATTCCTCAAGAAGAACTGAAATGTGATTAAATTCCATTTTAATATCTCCTTAGAATCTGATTTCAATTTCACTAGAAAGACATTCTGTAAAGTTTTCTGCCTCTTTATCCCACTCTTCTTGTGCCCAGACCTCTATTCTGCTGGAAACGCCAACGATTACAATATCTTTTACAATATTTGCATATTCTTTGAAACTCTGGTTAAGAGTAACCCTACCAGTTTTATCAAGCTCAACCGGAATAGCAGCGTGAAGAAGCGCTCTTTGTAAATGTCTTGAATTAGCTGATGGAGGAAGATTATCAATCTCTCTACAAATTTCTTCCCAACGTTCTTCTGTGTAAACATAAATGCACTTAGACTCGTCAGGTGAACGAAAGAGAATGATTTTATCGCCAAGTTCAGAACGAAGCTGTGCCGGAATTATAAAACGATTTTTTGAGTCAACGCTGTGATTATACATACCGAAGCTCATCACCGACACCCGCCTTTCCTAAACTTAAAATTTCCCACTTTATGGGTTTTATACGCCACTTTATGGGATTTTGCTCCACTGTGCTCCCATTATATACCCCAAAGCCCCTAATTGTCAATAGATTTATAAAAGTTTTTAACAAAAAAATTACCGAACTGGATTTTCACAAATCCAATTCGGTAAAAAACCAAAAAATATTGATTTTATTAAGTTTTTCAATATTATAATTGTTCAAAAAACGACATCAGTTCTTCAAAAAATTCACCCGAGTTAAACTTACTATTTACTGTGGGATTCCATTCCACAAAAAGCATGTTTTCCTCCCCCATAACAAGACTTAAAGACACATTTTCATTCGATTTGTGGGGCTCTTTTATGTAAATGTGGTGAAAAGTGGAGAGTTTTTCCCACGAGGCTTGTTTTAAGTTCACAGAGCTGAACGAAAGCAAAAATTGTTGGTCACACCCATAAAGTGTTGCTAACTTTTTAGTTGGTTTACTTCTATATTCACCCGCTTTATACATAAAGGTAGAATCGAGAAATTCTGGTTCCAGACAATTTAAAAAGATTTCACCATAAAAAGAATTAAAACAACTGGAATACTTATTATAATAGCTTTTATGAAATTCTTTTAATTGCTTTTCTAAATCGCCCTTAGATTCAGGCAACTCCAAGAAAAGCGTACCATTTAAAGCACCCACGGAATAAGAAGCAAAATCCACAAAATA
>JAEIGA010009228.1_pt1 | contig 14920 bp, 14 predicted proteins | sample 9270691 | NCBI WGS metagenome assembly JAEIGA01 (sample SAMN17057246, study PRJNA624740) | gut metagenome | biome: biome; isolation source: fecal sample | host: Bos grunniens | place: China: Xizang | collected 2019
TCTGTCTATAAAAAATGATACCTTCATTATAAGCCTCCTTCTTTAATTTACATAGAACTCAACTTTATCACCAGGACTCAATTTATGATAACCTTCGGTGACAATAAATTCTCCTGCGCTAAGACCTCTTTCCACGACAACATTATTGTTTATTTCAGGTCCTATCTCAATGAATCTTCTTTCTACCGTAGCGTCTGAACGTAAAACATAAATGTAGGCTCCGCCTTTTTCTATATCAACAGATTTCAAAGGTACGACATTGGCATCTTCTCTTACGTCAAGAAGAAGTTTCACTTTTGTAAATTGTCCAGGCAACAACGCTCTGTCCGGATTTGTCATTTCAGCTCTCACGGAGAATGTTCCTGTGAGTTCATCAACTTGAGGAGCAGCAAAATCCACAAGTCCTTTATACTTATATGTGCTGTTATCTGCCAATGTGATTGTCACATGAGGCTGCCAAGAACGTGTAGTGTCTCTCTGACCTAATTCAACGTTTCTTTCCTTTGATTTAAGATAATCTAATGCTGTCATACTGAAATCTATCAACACTGTATCCATCTTGATGATTGTCGCAAGATGCGATCTCGACGATGGTCCTACCAATGTTCCCAAATCGACTTCGCTTTCTGTGATATATCCAGATATAGGAGAATTTACCGTTGTATAACTAAGCTCCAATTCGGCTTGATATAAGTCGGCTTCACTCATCGATACTGAAGCTTTTGCTGTCTCGTATGCAGCAATTGCATTATCCAAATCTAACTGGCTCGCTGCATTCTGTTCATACAAAGGACGTATTCTTTCTAAATCTCTTTCCGCCTTACGTGCTTGAGCCTTGTCTTTGTTAAGCTGGGCCTTCGCTTTGTCAACTCTCGCTTTATATCTGTCCTGGTTGATGATAAAGAGAATCTGGTTCTTATTTATATATGTTCCTTCTTCAAACAACATTTTTTCCAAATAACCTTCAACGCGAGCTCTTATCTCAACAAATTGCTGCGCTCTGATACGTCCTACATATTCACCGTAAATAGCGACGTCCTCTTGTTTCACCTTCTCAACAGTGACAACAGGATATACTTCTTCAACCTCTTCCTTATCAAAAAAATGAAATGCTATGCCTGCAATAACAACAAGTAAAATAGCAGTAATAATTAGTTTTTTGTGCTTAGCTATAAAGTTTAGTTTATCCATATTTTTTAATAATTTTGACAATAAGTTTTTACAAGCATTATACCAATGAAATACATTCCTGGTATATAATTACTTAGGAATTGATATCAAATTATAAATTCTACAATGTGTGTATTTTTTCCACAACACATAAAAAAAGACCAAAGAATAATCTTTAGTCTTTTCTTTAGACTTTAGTCATTCGACTTTAGCCATTATTATCTTCTCATTTGTTGTTGCTGTTGTTTCTGCATTTCTTCTAATCTCTTTTGGAAATTAGATTTTTTGACAGGTTTTTTCTTAGCTAATTCTATTTTCTTACGAAGTCTGTCTTCATTGATACAAATCTTGAAGATGTACATTTGTACGAATGTGAATAAGTTGACTAAAAGATAGTAATAACTCAAACCAGCTGAATAGCTGTTGAAGATACCGAGGAACATGATTGGCATGAGATACATCATCAATTTCATTCCAGGCATTGCTTGGTTGCCTTGTGCTTGTTCCATTTGCTTATTATTGATATATGTATAAAGCAATGTTGATGCTGTCATCAATAATGTGAACAAACTGACGTGGTCGCCATAGAAAGGAATATTGAAAGGCAAGTCCAAAATGCTGTCGTAAGTTGACAAGTCGTCAGCCCACAAGAATGATTGTTGACGCAATTCGATGCTGGATGGGAAGAAACGGAATATCGCGATCAAGATTGGGAATTGCAATAACATTGGGAGACATCCCGACATTGGGCTGGCATCAGCTTTTTTATAGAGATCCATGACAGCCTGTTGTTTCTTCATAGCGTCTTCTTGCTTAGGATATTTCTCGTTGATAGCGTCGATTTCTGGTTTCAAGACGCGCATCTTAGCTGATGACATATATGATTTGAATGCGATAGGCATCAAACATATTTTAATGATAAGAGTCAACACTAAGATTACTACGCCGTAGCTCCAACCGTAATGTCCTAACCAATTAAATACGTTGATAACGATATATTTATTAATCCATGAAATCAATTTGCCGCCGAGAGGAATTTGGTCTTCGAGATTCAAGTCATATTGTTTCATGACCTTAAAGCTGTTAGGACCAAAATAATATGACAACTCAATTTTATTGTCTTCATTTAATCCATCGAAAGGAAGGTCGATAACGGCACTCATTGACTTCTGGTAACGTGAGTTAGAAGGTCTTGATTTAGTATGTAATTCAACGAAAGCGTCATCGAAATTATCTTTTGAGATAAGTGCGTAGCTGAAGAATTTTTGTTTGAAAGAAATCCATTTCACACCTGTATTCAATTCTTTTTCTTCATTAGGGACTTCTGTTTTTGAAAGAGCTTCAACGTCGTTGTTGGCATACATGTAATATATTGTTTCAAAGTTTAAGCGGTCGCTAGCCTTTTCTTGTTTAAGAACATCGACGGCCCAATCTACTGTCATGAAACGAGTGTTTGCAGGAATGATGCCTTTGAGGTTGTTTGTAACAATGTCGAAACCAACCATATATTGGTCTTTGTACATTGTATAGCGGTATTCCAAATATTTGTCTAAGCTTTTGTTGCCTTCTGAGTCGGCGGCGTATGCGCGTAAAGAAAATATTAATGAATCTTTAGTTCCAATATTGATTGTTTCGCCACCTTCGTAAGGATAACCGTTGATATAAGGTTCGAAGTAAAGGTCGTAAGAATTGATGCCTTTACCGTCGGCGATAAATTCGAGGTTGAATCGTGATGTTTCTTCATCGAAACCAATCAAAGGAAGAGAATCGAATGTTTTGTAGTCTTTGAGTTCTACAGTCTTGACGTAAGCGCCTCTTGATGATAGGTCAACTTTAAGCAATTCGTTTTCGAGCACCCATGTTTTGTTTTCGCCTTGTGATGCGTTAGCGAAAGAACCGTATTGTGCGTAACGTTCTGTGTATGAGTCGTTGTTTATTGTTTCTTTTGTCGGATTCATTGCAGCCATAGCTTCTGCCATGCTGATAGAGTCTTTCACGAAGCGTTCTCTTTTAACTCTGTTAATAGAATCCTGAATGTGACGTTGTTGTGCAAGTTCTTCTTTTGATGGTGTCATCCAAACAGACCAACCAATCAACACTCCTAATATCAAGATGATACCAATAAGAGAATTTTTATCCATATATTTAAGCTTATTATTTAACGTGCAAAAGTAACATAAATAAAATATTTACATTACTTTGCACTTGTTTTTTCAATGATAAAATTTGACGTTTTATTGATTATTTACCTCTATATTCGAGCATGGCTTTTACGAAACCGACGAACATAGGATGTGGTTTTGCCACTGTGCTCTTATATTCTGGGTGATATTGTGAAGCGACATACCAAGGATGGCCTTCAACTTCAACGACCTCAACGAGATTTGTATCAGGGTTGACGCCAGTGATATTCATGCCATGTTTCTTGAACTCTTCGATATAAGCGTTGTTAAATTCGTAACGGTGACGGTGGCGTTCTGAGATGAGTGTCTCGCCGTATGCTTTGTGGAGGTTTGAGCCTTCAGTGACTTTACAAGGATAAGCACCGAGACGCATTGTTCCGCCCATGTTTGTCACGTTCTTTTGTTCTGCCATGATGTCGATGACTGGATGTTTAGTATCTGTGTCCATTTCGCGTGAATGAGCGTCTTTATATCCGAGTACGTTTCTTGCAAATTCGATTACTGCACATTGCATGCCGAGGCAGATACCCATGAAAGGAACATTATTGACGCGAGCGTATTCAACGGCGTTGATTTTGCCTTCTACGCCTCTGCTTCCGAAACCAGGAGCTACCAAGATGCCGTCAACGCCGGCAAGAATGTCTTTGGCGTTTTCTCTTGTAATCTCTTCGCTGTGGATGCTCTTGATATGCACTTTTGTCTCATTAGCGACGCCGCCGTGAATCAAAGCCTCACGTATTGATTTGTATGCGTCTTTCAATTCGACATATTTACCAACCAATGCAACTGTGAGCTCATGCTTTGGATTATGGAGACGATTCAAGAATTGTTTCCAGTTTTCCAAGTCAGCTTCGCCTTCATATTCTGTATTAGTCTTTCTGAGAACTTCTCTGTCGAGGCCTTCGTTCATCATCAAAACAGGGACATCGTATATTGAGTCAGCGTCGATACATTCAATGACAGAAGTCTTTTCTACATTACAGAACAAAGCTATCTTTGACTTGATAGATTCTGAAAGATGTTTTTCGCAGCGGCATACGATGATGTCTGGCTGAACACCTTGTTCCTGCAATGACTTGACAGAGTGTTGTGTAGGTTTGGTTTTGAGTTCTTGTGCAGCTGATAAATAAGGAACCAATGTAAGGTGTATTACCACTGAGTCTTGTCCCATTTCCCAGCGCATCTGACGGATAGCTTCAACGAATGGAAGTGATTCGATGTCACCGACTGTTCCGCCTATTTCTGTTATAACAAAATCATATTTTCCTGTGTGACCAAGCAATTTGACGCATCTCTTGATTTCATCAGTGATGTGAGGAACAACCTGAACTGTTGAGCCAAGGTATTCTCCTTTTCTTTCCTTGTTTATAACGCTTTGGTAGATTCTACCTGTTGTTACGCTATTAGCTTGAGATGTCGCTGTGTTTGAAAAACGTTCATAGTGACCGAGATCGAGGTCTGTTTCAGCGCCGTCTTCTGTAACATAACATTCACCGTGTTCGTATGGGTTCAATGTTCCCGGGTCGATGTTGATGTATGGGTCAAGTTTTTGAATAGTTACAGAAAATCCTCTGCCTTGCAATAACTTAGCTAATGATGAGGAAATAATTCCTTTACCTAAGGATGACGTAACGCCTCCTGTCACAAAAATGTATTTAGTCTTTTTCATTGAAAAAAAGTTTTTTTTAAAAACAACGTGTTTAACAGACGTATGCCATACGTCGCTACGGTTTGCAAAAATACAAAACTTTATTGAGAAATAAAAGAGTTTTTATTTTTATTTTTTGAATAAAAACCTCTAGAATTCTAATCAGAACTCTAGAGATTTACTTGTTGTCTTGTTGTCTTGTTGACTTCAACAATCCAAATACATTTTAAGCAGATTCTTGCTCGGATTTTGTTTTAATTTTTTAAGAGCTTTGTCTTTAATTTGTCTTACTCTTTCTCTTGTAAGGTCAAGCCTGTAAGCTATTTCTTCAAGAGTGTAGCTGTGCGTTGCATCAATGCCGAAGTAGAGATTTATTATCTCGCGTTCCTTGTCTGTCAAAATTGACATTGAACGGTGAATCTCAGCATTGTCGAGTTTGCGGACTATGTTATAGTCGGCTGCTTTAGCTTCTTCTGGAATGATGGTGTCTATCAACGACAAATCATCATCTTCTCCGACTGGAGCATCCATCGACACCTCTTTGGTGTTCATGCGGAATGCTGCTATCACTTTATGTTCAGGAAGGTCAAGCTCTTCCGCAATTTCCTTTATCGTCGGCTGGCGATGATAAAGCTGTTCGAGACGCGACGATGTCTTTTTTATCTTCGACAAAGAACCTACTTGGTTTAATGGAAGTCGTACCAATCGCGACTGTTCAGCCACAGCTTGCAGGATTGACTGACGTATCCACCACACAGCGTATGATATGAATTTGAAGCCTTTTGTCTCATCAAAACGCTGCGCAGCTTTAATCAGTCCAACATTACCTTCGTTAATCAAATCAGGCAAACTGATTCCCTGATTCTGATATTGTTTCGCTACCGAAACAACAAATCTTAAATTAGCTCTTACCAATTTCTCGAGGGCTTGTTCGTCGCCAGCTCTTATCTTCTGCGCAAGAACGACTTCTTCTTCCGGTGAAATCAGTTCTTCTCTCGCAATGTCGGCAAGATACTTGTCGAGCGATGCCAACTCACGATTGGTAATAGATTTTGAAATTTTTAACTGCCTCATATTTTTTATTACTACTACATAAACAATGTTGTTACAGAAATGTTTTATTGAACTATTGATTTTTTTTGCCATTGGACTTGGCTCAATAGCTTTAGTTCTTTTTGTTATCGATAAAACTCGAAGGTGATGTTATAAGTACCTGTAGAATTGATACCTTCGATGCGAATCTTGCCATTTCTGTCATTGCTTAATGCTTTTCTGAGGTCGTTTTCGGAGCTTACTTTCTGATAATTAACCGATAATATTATAAAATCGTTTGTTATTCCTTTTTGCTTGAATATACCGTCTTTTACTTCAACTATCTTCAATCCGTAATTGATTCCGAGCTCGCTTCTCAATGACGATGGCAAAGACTGTGCTCTGATTCCCAAGACTTCATTATAGAAACTGTCAGTATCTTTATGCATCTCTTCCGTTCCTTCCAAGTTCTTGAGTGTCACTTCTTTTACAATTATATCACCTTTGCGGTTAATCTTGACATTCACTTTGTCGCCAGGTCTATATTGACCAACAACGCCAATAAGTTGAGAGTTGGAGTTAACACTTATGTTATTGATGCTTAATATAATGTCATCTTTTTTAATGCCGGCAGATTTGGCTCCGCCATTTTCGTGAACATCAACAATATACACACCTGATGTTACCTCAATGCCTTTAGTTTCTGCAAAATCCTCAGTTATTTCAGCGATGCTTACTCCAAGATAAGCTCTTTGTATCGCTCCATATTGCAAGAAATCTTCTATGACTTTTTTGACTATATTAGATGGGATAGCGAAAGAATATCCTTCATAACTTCCAGTACGAGAAGCTATTGCTGCGTTTATTCCAATGAGTTTGCCGTCCATGTCAACAAGTGCGCCGCCGCTGTTGCCAGGATTGATGGCCGCATCAGTCTGAATGAATGACTCAATTGTGCTGCCATCGCCTAAGATATTGATATTACGAGCTTTTGCGCTAACGATGCCTGCTGTCACTGTTGATGTAAGGTTGAATGGATTTCCAACTGCAAGCACCCACTCTCCTACTCTAACTTTATCCGAATCGGCAAATGTAAGATATTCTAAGTCAGATGCCTCTACTTTAATCAAAGCCAAATCTGTACTCGGGTCATTGCCTATGATGGTTGCGGTTCTCTTGTGTTTGTCGTTAAATGTCACTTCAATTTTACTTGCGCCTTCAACAACGTGATTGTTTGTAACTATATAACCGTCAGGTGATATTACCACTCCTGAGCCATAGCCAACAGATACATTATCCGGAATTTGCATTTGGCTTCCGTAAATCTGTTCAAGTAATGAACCGAAGAAATCATAATAGCTATTGCCTTTCGATACAATTTCGGTCTTAATATGAACAACGGTATTGACTGTTTTTTCGGCAGCATTAACAAAACTCACACCTTCTTCATTTGCCAAAAAAGATGCCTTGACAACAGACGCTGAATTATGGGTTCCAGATATTTGTCGCATTTTTGCATCAGACAGAGATTTTTTCATCTCGCGTTGTGATAAATAAAGGTTGATTGTCAGTACGCTTAAAGCTGCAAATAACAAGCTAAAAGTCACAAATAATAATTTAGTTCTGTTTTTCATGTTTTAAAAATTAGTTAGTTAATAAATGACGTCATACACTCTCTTAATACTCTCCTCGGGAGACGCCATCCCGAATCTTTTTTAGTGTAAAGATTCTTTTTTCGATATTGGTTTGCTTTTAATTTTTTTACTATTTTTACGTTCAAAATTCCTGCCAAAACTTTTTTAGTTTTAAAACAAAATTATTTTATGAATATATCTGAAAATCATTACATTAATTTTAGCAAGTTTCATGGTGCCGGCAACGATTTCATCATGATAAACGCAATAAAAAAAGAATTAGTATTGTCGGAAGAATTAATATTTAAAATGTGTGACAGACGTGTCGGAATCGGCGCTGACGGACTTATAATTTTGATGCCTTCTGATAATCATGATTTTAGAATGAAATATTATAATTGTGATGGCAAGGAAAGTACTTTCTGTGGTAATGGAGGACGTTGCATCGCAGCTTTCGCACACCAACAAGGTATAATAAAAAATGAAGCCGTTTATGAAGCTGTCGATGGAATTCATAAGGCAAAAGTTGCTGAAATTTCCATTGGAGAATATCTTGTTGAACTGTCGATGCGTGACATTTTGTCCTTTAAACTTGATGACAACTCCCTCCTAATAGACACCGGTTCTCCGCATTATGTCACAAAAGTTAATAATCTTAAAGATTTGGATGTCAAAAATGCAGGCGCCGAGATACGTTATGACAAAAATATTTCTTCCGATGGCGTAAATGTAGATTTTCTCTTGAATGATAACGGAAACATTCACATCAGGACATACGAGAGAGGCGTAGAAGACGAGACTTTAGCTTGCGGCACAGGAGTGACAGCATCTGCAATGGCAGCATCACTTTGGTTCGGCGGTGACGACATCGATATTCACACTCAGATCGCAAAACTCAATGTACGTTTCGACAAAGAAAACAATACTTTTAAAAACGTAGTTTTAACAGGTCCGGCAACACATGTTTTTGACGGAATGTTTATCTTTGCATAAAATTTAAATCAATGTTTGCACAAAACGAAATCTTAATAATAAGAGCTGCTGAACCTCAAGACGCTGCCCTTATCTATCAGTGGGAAAACAATCAGGAAATATGGAGAGTGAGCGAGACCTACACCCCTTATTCTTTGTATCAAATCGAACAATTTCTGCTTGGCAACAACGACCTGTTCGCCAATCGACAGATGCGTTTTATCATTGAGAAAAAAGAAGACAATACAGAAATAGGCTGTATCGATATTTACGATTTCGACCCAATTCATCTAAGAGCAGGCATCGGAATATTGTTGCAAAAAGAATATAGAAAACTCGGTTTCGCAAGCGAAGCTCTTAAACTGATGATAGAATATTGCTTTGATATTCTTATGCTTAAACAAATATATTGTCTCATCGACGTACTTAATACCGACAGCCAAAATCTTTTCAAAAAAATCGGCTTCGAACAATGCGGCTATCGTAAAGAATGGATAAGAACGCCGCATGGATTCATAGACGAGTTAGAGTTTCAACTTATCAACGAAAAATTTTAATGGAAACTATCAAGACATATCATAAGAAACAAGTCGAGAAAATGAAGAAAATCAAACGTTATATTTTCTTAGCTCTAAGCGTTTGCGTCATAATATCTGTTTTGTTTTTTGTTAAGATGTATAAGGCTATCATCTTCCCTAACGTCATGATTGCCAATGATGAAAAGGTGTCTTTATACATATATTCCGATGATGATTTCGAGACTGTAAAGAACAAGCTTTATTCCGATAACATCATCATAAATCAAAAGTCGTTTGAATGGCTCGCCAAGAAACTCGATTATCCTAAATACATCAAGTCGGGACATTATGTTGTTGTCAACGGTATGAATAACAATAAATTATTGAATATGTTGCGTTCCGGAAGCCAGACTCCAGTGAAGTTCACCTTTAATAATATAAGAACTATAGAACAGTTGGCAGAAAGAATCGACGAACAACTTGAAATGGATTCTATATCTTTTTTGAAGGCGCTCAAGGAAAACTCGACGCTCAAGGAAATGGGATTCGATGAAGAAAGCGTAGCGGCTTTGTTCATTCCTAACACTTACGAATTATATTGGAACATCGATGCCGATGAATTTGTTGATAAGATGACTAATGAATACAGGAAATTCTGGAACGAGGAAAGATCAAAGAAAGCAGAAGCATTGAAAATGAATCCTATAGAGGTAAGCGTTTTGGCTTCTATTGTCGATAAAGAAACTACAAAAGTTTCTGAAATGCCTCGTATTGCCGGCGTTTATATCAACAGATTGAACAAAAACTGGCTGCTTCAGGCCGACCCTACTTTAGTGTTCGCCCTCGGTGATTTCGAAATAAAAAGAGTTTTAGATGTTCACAAAGAAATAGAATCACCTTACAATACCTATAAATATATAGGACTTCCTCCAGGACCTATTTGCATTCCTTCAATAGCAGCCATCGATGCTGTTTTAAATGCAGAACAACATAAGTATTTTTATTTCTGCGCCAAAGACGACCTTTCTGGTTATCATGTATTCGCAAGAAACATGAGCGAACACAACAGAAATGCTGAGAAATACAGAAAGGCGTTGAATAAAATGAAGATATGGAAATAGAAAGTAATTGTTACAGCTACGTCTCAAAATAAGATCATCATAGGAAATAATGATAAATTCGCAAAAATTATATAACAGGAATAAAGTCCAAAAGTCAAAGTTTAAGAGACTTAGTTTGACATTGTTGCTCTTCTTCTCTTTGACGACGTTTTCGCAAGAAAGTATATCAATCCAAAGCGATTCGTTAAGGAATGTTAAGAAAAATGTTGGCATTGTCTTGGGAGCTGAAGCTGCCATCTATGCAGGCACAATGAGCGGGCTTTATTATTTATGGTATGCCGATTATGAACAGGAGCCTTTACATTTACATAACGACAACAACAACTGGCTACAGATGGATAAAATGGGACATTCCATGACCTCTTATTATGTGGGAATGCTTGGTTACGAAGCACTTCGTCTTGCTGGTTGTGGTGAAAGAAAAGCAAATTTATATGGCGGCCCAGTTGGATTTGTCTTCCTTAGCACCGTGGAGATTTTTGATGGCTTGTCGTCAGGATGGGGCTTTTCGTGGGGCGATATGGTCGCCAACGCCTTGGGAACAGGCTTGTTCATGGGACAACAGGCTCTATGGCATGAACAAAGAATATCAATGAAATATTCATATCACCACACTCAATATCCTCAATATAGCCCCAATTTGCTTGGCAGCACTCTACCAGAAAAAATGTTAAAAGATTATAACGGACAAACTATATGGGTTTCTTGTAACATTAAGTCATTCCTTGATGAAAACTCAAAATTCCCATCATGGGTGAATTTGGCTTTAGGATACAGCGCTGACGGAATGACAGGAGCTGTCTATAATGCAAGTAGTTACAACGGTCAAACAATACCTGAATTTACTCGAACCCGACAATTTGTTCTTTCTCCAGATATTGATTTAACAAGAATCCCTGTTGAGAATAAATTCTTGAAAACAACCTTAAAAGTGTTGAGTTTCATTAAGATTCCTATGCCGGCTGTCATGATTGACTCTCAAGGAAAATTTAGCGCATATTGGCTTTATTTTTAAAAACAAAATAAAAAAACATTAGACTTTTAACTTTAGACTTTTGCCATTTTTTTTATCTTTGCAAAAATTAAATAAATATGAGAAAAGCATTTAAAATTATAACATTAGGATTAGTTTTATTCATGATAAGTTGCAACAACAATCCTGAAAAATCAAGAAATTTATGTGATAAAGGCGTCGATTATCTATATCGCTCCCAATTTGAAGAGTCGATAGAATATTTTGACCAAGCCATAAAATATAACCCCGAAAACCATGAAGCCTACTTCCATCGTGGATGCGCGAAATATAATATCTTCCAAAAAGAAGAAGCTTTACAAGACTATCTCAAAGTCATAGAATTAAATCCAGACTATCTCCAAGCTTATTTCAATATTGGCTTATATTACAGAAGCATAAGCGATTACGACATGGCTTGTTATTATTTCAAGATAGCTGAAGCAAAAGGCAGACCTAATATGGAAGACTATACAAAACACTGCCGCTGATGTATAAAACTATAATTTGGGACTGGAACGGAACTATGCTCGACGACCTTGAACTGTCGTTAGAGTCAGTCAATTTTTTATTGGAAGAAAGAGCTCTTCCATTATTAAGCATTGAAAGATATAAAGACATCTTTGGTTTTCCTGTAAAAGATTACTATGTAAAAGCAGGCTTTGATTTTACCAAAGAACCTTTTGAAGTACCTGCAAAACAATACGTTAAGTTATATGCAGCAAAAGCCTCAGATTTAAAATTATTCCCTGACGTTATTGATGGCCTCTCTTTTTTCAAGGAGAACAATTATAGGCAAATTGTATTATCTGCAATGAAAGATGACAATCTGAAATTGATGATAGGCAATGCTAATATCACACATTACTTTGATGGCATATTCGGTATAAAAGATAATTACGCACGAGAGAAAGTCTCGTTAGGCAAACAAGTCGTGGAGACATTAGGCCTAAATCCATCTGAATGCGTTATGATTGGCGACACGTTGCATGATGCGGAAGTTGCTGAACAATGCGGCTTCGATTGCATTCTTTATAGTGGCGGTCACGTGTCAAAACAACGATTAAAAACCACTGGACTCAGAATAATAGAAAGACTCTCTGATGTAAAGCAGATAATATCCACACATCACACAAGTTCCTAATGTATAGGAACTTGTTATCTTAAAAAATCTATTCAAAATCTGAATATACATCAACAGAGAGCAGTCCTTCTTCCATATCGTAGGTTTTCCATTCGCCAACCTTCTGGCCATCAGAAAACAGTCCTTCTTCTTTAACAACGCCATTAGGATAATAAAAAACATATTCTCCGTCAAGAATATCGTTTTTATAATTGGCTTTTACCATGATTTTTCCGTTGTCGTAATATTTGTTATAAACGCCGTTTTTCAATCCGTCAACGTATTCTGTTTCTTCAACGATAATATTATTAACAGAAGAATATGCGATGCTTTTTCCATCGAGCTTACCATTCTCATAATTTTCAATCAATATAAGAGCGCCGTTTTTTTCACTGAAATACTCCCATTTCTCAGTTTTTTTCTTATCTAAATATTTCCCTTTTGCAATGATGTTGCCGTTAGGTGAATATACTTCTGATTCGCAGAGATGAGTCTTTTTAATGTGTTTGTTTTTAGCAAATAAAGTTCCGTCTTCAGAATAATAAAGGAACTCTCCTACCGGTTCGTTGTTTTTAAATTCTCCTGTATATCTTATACTTCCATTTTCATGGAAATCGATCCATTTGCCTTGTCTTCTTCCTTGATTATCTGTCTTATTAATGTCGTTTTGAGCGTAAATGTTTCCTGAAGAAAAAGCAAAGAACAGTGATAATGTTAAAATTAATAAGGATGATATTTTTTTCATGATTTGATTTTTTTTGCAAAGTTAAAAAGTTTTAAGAAATAACGTATCTTTGCAGAAAAAGTTGTTAGCTATGGCAGAGTATTCTTCCATTTTATTGGAAAAAGCAGTTGATGAATTATCGAAATTACCGGGCATAGGAAAAAAGACAGCCTTACGATTGGCTTTACATTTGTTAGGAGAAGAGAAAATAAAGACCGAGCAGTTGTGCAAGTCGTTGAACGACATGAGAAACAACATAGTATTATGCCGCCGCTGCTATAACATAAGCGATGAACCTTTATGCTCGATTTGTTCCAACCCTAAACGCGACGAAAATATTCTGTGCGTCGTTGCAGACATGAGAGACGTACTTGCAATAGAACGTACATGTTCCTACAACGGATTGTATCACGTTCTTGGAGGAATTATAAATCCGATAGAAGGAATTTCACCCAACGATTTAAGAATCAACGAACTTTTGGAAAGAGTCAACAAGGAAGATATAACAGAAATAATTTTAGCATTGCCTGCTACCATAGAAGGCGACACCACGAATTTTTATCTGTCGAGAGTGTTAAAAGATTTTAAGGGAACTATAACAACGATAGCTAAAGGAATTTCCGTTGGTGATGCTTTGGAATATGCCGACGAAGTGACCTTGGGAAGATCTATCGCAAATAGGATTCCGTATAATAAAGGATGATGAGGTTTTAGAGGTTCAGAGTGACATGAGGGATTCAGAATTTGCAACCTTTAGTCTTTTGTCATTATCCATTAAACTCTTCTATATCAAAGAGGTCGAGTTGGTTTTCTGTAAGGTACAATTCTTTAGGCACTTCATATTCATAATGAGAAATGAAGCGTTCAATGCTTTTCTTGATGAGTTTTATTGGCGTGGTTCTCCTCGCCTTGCAATAATTTCTTAACGATTTATATTGACCTGATGTCAGTTTGAAAGTCACCGCATGGTATTTGTAATTCCTGCGGCGACTTTTCTTTTTATTGCTCTTGTTAGACATTTTACAAAAAAACAATAAGCAGATTAAAAATTCTTAGCTTCATCAAGCATGATTTGTGCAAAACGTTCTGCTTCAGCTTCTGTCTTACCTTCAGAATAGACTCTGATGATAGGTTCAGTGTTTGATTTACGAAGATGAACCCAGCCTTCTTCAAAGTCGATTTTCACACCGTCGATAGTTGTGACTTTTTCATTTTTAAACTTATCGGCTATTTTCTCTAAAATCATGTCAACATTTGTAGATGCATCCAATTGAATCTTGTTCTTAGACATATAATATAATGGGAACTTGGATTTCAATTCAGAGCAAGTGCATTGTGATTCGCAGAGATAAGTGAGGAAAAGGCCTACGCCGACGAGAGCGTCACGTCCGTAGTGCAATTCTGGATAGATAACACCGCCATTGCCTTCGCCGCCGATTACAGCGTTAACTTCTTTCATTTTCTCCACTACATTCACTTCGCCGACAGCAGCTGCAAAATATTCACCGCCAAATTGTTGTGTTACGTCACGTAAAGCTCTTGTTGAAGAGAGGTTTGAAACTGTATTGCCTTTTTTATGCTGTAAAATATATGAAGCGATTGTAACGAGAGTGTATTCTTCACCGTACATTTCGCCTTTCTCATCGATGAAAGCGAGACGGTCAACATCAGGGTCAACGACGATGCCAAAGTCGGCGCCGCTTTCTTTCACCTTAGCGCAAGTCTCGACCAAATGAGCTGCGAGAGGTTCTGGGTTGTGAGCGAAATTACCGGTAACTTCGCA
>JAEIGA010009229.1_pt1 | contig 14920 bp, 14 predicted proteins | sample 9270691 | NCBI WGS metagenome assembly JAEIGA01 (sample SAMN17057246, study PRJNA624740) | gut metagenome | biome: biome; isolation source: fecal sample | host: Bos grunniens | place: China: Xizang | collected 2019
ATCGGTATGATAAATGCTGCAAATAGTGGATTTATATCTCTAAACAAACTAGAAGCAATGACGGCTGTTTGTAGCGTAGGTATAGATATGGTTGCAATTCCTGGCGACACGAGTGCAACAACCATTAGCGGAATAATTGCAGATGAATCGGCAATCGGTATGATTAACAATAAGACTACTGCAGTTAGAATTATTCCTGTGCCAAACAAAGGTGTAGGAGAAAGTGTAGAATTTGGCGGATTACTTGGCAAAGCGCCTATAATGAGTGTTTCGCCTTGTTCCTCAGAAGTGTTTATAAATAGGGGTGGAAGAATGCCTGCGCCTATACATAGTAATAAAAATTAAAAAAGAGTGATTATGCAAGAAAAGTATACGTTTAATTTGCAAGATATTTATACAAGCGATTTAGAGTGGGAAAAGGATTATAAAAAGTTAGAAAACGATTTTAGTTTGGCTGAATTTAAGGGCAAACTTTCTATGAAAGAAAGTTTTTTAGCATGCAGTCAAAAGCAAGAAAAGGTTTCAAGGGTTTTAGATAAACTCTACGTTTACGCTATGCTAAAACACGATAAGGATACGACCTGTTCTGCTAGTGATGCGTTAATGTCTAGGGTGATGACGCTTGCGGTGAAAATTTCCGCAGATAGCGCCTTTATATCCCCAGAATTATCTTCCTTAAAGACTTCTACAATAAAAGAATATATTAAAGATAAGAACCTTAAAGATTACGACTATTTTCTTAAATGTTTGCTAAAAGAAAAGGCACATATTCTTAGCGAAAAAGAAGAAAAACTTTTAGCAATGGGGCAAGATGCTCTTTCTAACTATAAAGAAATATTTAACAAAATAGACGACGCGGATTTGCCATTAAAACCATTCAAATATAAGGGCAAAATAATTAATATGAGCCACGGTGGTTACGGCGAGGCTATGCACGATAGCGATAGAAATTTTAGAAAAGCATATTTCAAAAAATACTATGATGCCTATATCTCGCTTGCTAGCACTATAACGGCAACCTATTATGGAAACGTTAAAAAAGGCGTGTTTTTAGCAAAAGTTAGGGGATATAATTCAGTTTTAGAAAAGGCGCTTTCTAGTGAAGACGTAGATAGTAAAGTTTATTATAATTTATTAGAGCAAACTAACAAAAACGTAAAACTTCTTCACAAATATATGAAAATTAAAAAGAAAGAAAGCGGATATAAAAATTTTCATATGTATGACGTTTACGCCTCGACAATTTCTGGTGGGGAATTAAAACTTGACTATGATAAGGCGTACGATTTAGTTTTAGAAGGTCTTGCTCCACTTGGAAAAGAATACGTAGAAATTCTTAAGACGGCAAGAGACGGCAGATGGATTGACGTTGAGGAAACCAAGGGAAAAAGAAGCGGTGCATATTCGGTATGCGTTTACGATACGCACCCTTACGTTTTACTTAATTACAAAAAAACTACTCACGATATATTCACCATAGCGCACGAAATGGGACATAGTATACATTCTATGTATTCAAATAAAACCCAGCCTTATGCTAAGGCAGACTACAAAATTTTCGTTGCAGAAGTTGCAAGCACGGTCAACGAAGTTTTATTGCATAAACATCTTTTAAAACTTGCGAAGACAAAAAAAGAAAAGAAATATCTTTTATCATATCTTTTAGAAATGATTAGAACAACCTTGTTCAGACAAACTCAGTTTGCCGAGTTTGAGGAATTTACTCACAACGCAGTATTTAACGGTGAACCGCTTACAAAAGATATTCTTTGCCAAAAATATTTGGAAATTAACAAAAAGTATTATGGAAAATCCGTTGTTTGCGATAAAGAAATTTCTTACGAATGGTCAAGAATACCGCATTTTTATCGTGCGTTTTACGTTTACAAATATGCAACGGGAATTATTAGCGCACTTGCAATAGCACAAAGAATAATGCAGGAAGGGGAAGTTGCGGTTAAAGACTATATTAAATTTTTATCATCTGGCGGAAGCGATAGCCCGGTAGAATTATTAAAACTTGCGGGAGTAGATTTAACTAAAAAAACGCCGTTTATATCAGCGTTTAAGGTTTTTGAAGAGGCGCTTAACAGTTATCAGGATATAGATAAGGAGTAAAGATATGGAAAAGAAAAAAGATAAAAAATTCTATGGTGAAATGCCACATAGTTTAGAAGCAGAACAAGCACTTTTATCTTGTATGCTACTTGATGCGGAAGTTCAAAATGACGTTGTAAATAAACTGTCCGATGAAGATTTCTATACAGAATCGCATAAAATAATATTCAACGCTATGAAAGAAACGTTAAAATCAAACGTTAACTTAGACATAGTAACTCTTGCAGATTGTCTAGAAAGAAGCGGAAATTTAGACCAAGCAGGCGGTATGAGTTATTTAATGGGGCTTTTAGACTTAATGCCATCTTCAGCCAATTATCAAAGATATCAAGAGATGATTGAAAGAGATAGTGTTCTTCGCAAACTAATAAAGGGCTCTGCAGAAATTATCGAGAATTGCAGGCAAAGTACGGATGAAAACGATTCCATTGCTTATGCAGAAAAAGTTGTTTACGATATTTCACAAGGGGCAGAAACAAGTAGTTTAACGAGAATTGATTCTGTAATTCCAAAAATTATGGCAAAACTTGATGAAATTAGCCGAAACAAGAAAAGCGCAAGCGGTATTAAAACAGGATTCAAAAAACTTGACTATTTAACTAACGGACTTCATAAATCCGACCTTGTAATTATTGCCGCACGTCCTTCTATGGGTAAAACGTCTTTTGCTATGAACATAGTAGAAAACGTTGCGCAACAAGGTTATTCTTGCGCAGTATTTTCCTTGGAAATGAATAAAGAACAACTTGCACAGCGTATGCTTTGCTCGGTTGCCGGTGTTGATATGGGCAGAGTTTCTAAGGGCGAACTAAATAAAACTGACTGGATTAAAATTGCAAAGGCAAAAGAAATACTTTCTAAATGCAACATATACATAGATGAAAAAGGTGCTATAACCCCACACGAAATGCTTTCTAAATGCCGTAGGCTAAAGGCAAGACACGGACTAGATTTAATTATGATTGACTATATTCAACTTATGGATTTAGGCGAAGGGGCTAAGGCGGAAAGCCGTCAACAAGAAATTACAAAAATTTCTAGAAATCTTAAACTTTTAGCAAAGGAAATTGACGTTCCAGTGCTAGCGCTTTCACAACTTTCACGTGCAACGGAAAAGGAAAAGCGTCCGCCACAACTATCTGACCTTAGAGATTCCGGTGCAATCGAGCAAGATGCAGACATAGTATTATTTATTCACCGTCCGGACAAAATGAGTAAAGATAAAGATTTAGAAAGCGGAAAGGTTAAAAAGAACGTTGCGGAAATTAGGGTGGAAAAACACAGAAACGGCGCAACTGGCAAGTTTGAACTTTACTTTGAAAGTGCTTGTACTAAGTTTGTTAATATCAATAGTGAAACGGGCGAGATTGAATCAAATTTAGAAAGTTCGCAAAAACTAGAAAAGCCAATAGAAAAAATTGAACAAATAGATGAAGATACTGATTTCAATAATGAAAACGAGGATTTTTCTAACTTAGGAAGCAGTATTGATAAAGACGTATTTGGCGAGTAATATGAAAACGGAAATTAAAAAAATTAACTTTTTTAGTCTAAGAAAGGCTAAAAAAATACTTCTATCTGGTGGACTGATAGGAATGCCCACGGAAACCGTTTATGGGCTTGGCGCAGATGGTACAAATTCTAGCGCGGTTAAAGAAATCTTTAATGTTAAAGGCAGACCAACGGACAATCCGTTAATAGCACACGTTCACAAGGATTTTGATATAGAAAGTCTAGTAGAAATAGAAACGCCTTACGTAAAAGATTTAATTAAGGCATTTATGCCCGGGCCTTTAACGCTTGTATTAAAGAGCAAAGGTGTGGTTACAGAGGAAGCGGTTTGCGGTGGACAAACACTTGCAATAAGAATGCCTGCGCATAAAGGTTGTCAAAAACTTTTAAAACTTGTAAATAAACCTATTGTAGCACCTAGTGCAAATTTATCTAAACATACGAGTCCGGTTACAGCAGAGCACGTTAAAAACGACTTGGACGGCAAAATATCTCTTATTTTAGATGGAGGGAAGTGCTTAGGCGGAATAGAAAGCACGGTTTTAGACGTAACTTCTAGTGTGCCAAGAATTTTAAGGGCAGGACTAATCACCAAGGAAATGATAGAAAAAGTAGTTGGTGCTTGCGAAATTGCTCAGCATAAAGAGGGGGACAAGGTAAAATCACCAGGGGTTAAGTATAGGCATTATAGACCTAAGTGTGATGCCGTTTTATTCAAAGAAGAGGAGATAGACAAGGCAATAGAATTTTACAACGCAAAGTTAGCCGAAAATAAAAAGCCGTACGTAATGTGCGCTAGTTATTTAAAAGATAATTTTCAAGGAAAAAATTTACTTCTTTTAGGGGAAACGGACAGAGAAATTGCTTCTAATTTATACAGCAAATTATTAGAAGGGGAAAAAATAGCAGACGTTATTATTGCTATTGCAATGCCTAGTGAAGAGGGGATTTTTCTAGGTATTTCAAATAGGTTAAATAAATCTTGTGGGTAATATATGAAAAGAATTTTATTTGTATGCACGGGCAACACTTGTAGAAGCCCTATGGCAGAGATAATCTTAAAAACAAAGTTCAAACTTGCAGGTATTACTGATATAAGGGTTTCTAGTGCGGGATTAAATGCGCTAGACGGACAAAAGATTAGCAAGTATTCTAAAGAAGCATTAAAAAGATTGGGATACAAAGCTTATGGATTTAAGTCAAAGCAAATTAACGATTCTATAATTAAAAGAAGCGATATGATTATTTGTATGACAAAATCGCACAAAGACTATTTGCAGTTTACCGGCAAAGCATACACGTTGGGTGAGCTTGTTGGACTTTGCGATATAATAGACCCTTATGGTGGAGATTTAAGTTTGTACGTTAAGACTTCAATGGAAATTGAAGATGCTTGCAATAAAATATTATATAAAATATGTAAAGTATTGGAGGATTAAAAAATGAAAATTGCAATTGGATGTGACCACGGCGGAATTAATCTAAAACCAGCCCTATTAGAGTACCTTGACAAAAAGGGAATAGAGTATAAAGATTTTGGCTGTTTTTCAAAAGAATCTGTAGATTATAACGAATATGCACTACTTGTTTCTAATGCGGTAGCAAGTAAAGAATATGACCTTGGCATTTTAATTTGTGGCACGGGCATAGGTATGAGCATTGTTGCAAACAAGGTTAAAGGTATTAGATGCGGACATTGTCAAGATACGTTTTCTGCAAGAATGACTAGGGAACATAACGACGCAAACGTTCTAGCTTTTGGCGAAAGAGTTGTTGGCGTTGGACTAATGCTTGATATTGTAGAAGCATTTATTTCCACACCATTTTCTAATGGTGAACGCCACGCAAGAAGAGTGGAAAAAATAAAAGAATTAGAAGAAAAATCTTTCAAATAAATTTTTATTATAAATAAGGGGGAAAATTTATGTTTAATGTAAAAAAAGCGGTTATTCCAGCAGCAGGTCTTGGAACAAGATTTTTGCCAGCTACTAAGGCAGTTCCAAAGCCAATGCTACCTATTTTAGACAAGCCTATAATTCAGTACATAGCAGAAGAGTTAGATGATGCGGGTATAGAAGAAATAATTATTGTTGTAAGTCCTGATTCTGGCGTTATAAAAGGGCATTTTGGAAATGCGGATTCTTTGGAGGAAAGACTAGAAATTGATGGCAAAGAAGAGTTATTAAAAATCTGCAAAAAAGCGCATTCTTTTAACGTTAAATTTGTAGAACAAAAGGTTGCAAACGGGCTTGCAGGTGCAATTTTATGTGCGGAAGAATATCTAAAAGGCGAACCATTTGCGCTACTATTGGGTGACGAACTTTTAACGGCAGAAAAAGGCGAAACTTCTTGCATAAAGCACTTAATAAACGTTTTCAATAAAACGGGCAAGAGCATAATTGCTACTATGGAAGTTTTTGGTGATGACGTTAGCAAATATGGCAATATAGGCGTAGGCGAAGAGCAAGAAGGATATATGGTTGCAACTGGAATTGTAGAAAAGCCAGCACTTCAAGATGCGCTTTCTAACTATGCAATAATAGGCAGATACGTTCTTGCTGGAGAAACGGTAGATAAAATTAAAAAACTTGTTCCAAGAAAAGGCGAATTGTATTTAACCGATATTTTAGATGAATACGCTAAAAATGGTAATTTATTAGCAAGCGGATTTGAAGGCAAAAGATTTGATGCGGGTGATAAGTTAGGTTACATTAAAGCCAACGTGGAAATGGCGTTAAAAAGCAGAGAAATAGGACAAGACGTTAAAGACTTTATAATAGAGTTAGCATCAAAGTTAAAATAGGAAAAATTATTTTATGATTGACAAGATTTGTAAAACTTGCTTTTATAGACTAAGCGATTTTAAAAGAACGGGATATTTGGGTTGTCCAGACTGCTATAAATATTTTGAAGAGGAAATAAATAGAACTCTTCCAAATATTCAAAGCGGGTATTTTCATAATGGAAAAATTCCAAAAATATCTGGTGTAGACAAGGAATTACTTAGCGAATATAAAAGACTTCTTGCCAATAAAGAAACGGCGGGAATAGAGGGTAGGTTTGAGGATATGGCAATTTATAACAAGCAAATTCTCGAACTTACAACCGAACTAAAACGCAGGGGGCTAATATAATGGCGGTTAATCCAGATATTTTGGCGGGAAGCATTATAAAAACTAGAATTAGGCTTGCTAGAAATATTGTAGGCTACCCTTTTTGTGTTACAGACCCGAATGATGCTAGAGAAATAGTTAAAAAGGTTAACAGGGCGCTTGTTAAAAGCGGAACTTTTAATCTTTATTATATGTCAAACCTTTCTAACACCAAGTTGGAGGCTATGAAAGAAAGGCATTTGATAAGTCAAAATTTAATTGACAATAGAGAGTGCGGAGTTGCTCTTATAAATCAAGATGAAAGCATTTCAATTATGGTGAATGAAGAAGATATTATAAGGCAACAATGTTTTATGAAAGGACTTAGGCTTCAAGAAGCATATAAAAGACTAGATAAAATTGACGACGACCTTATAAAAAATCTTGATATAGCATATGATAAAAATTTAGGATTTCTAACCGCTTGCCCAACCAATCTAGGAACGGGGCTTAGGGCAAGTGTTATGATGTTTCTTCCAGCCTTAACGGAAAGCAATAAAATAGACGAACTTATTAGTGAAGTGGCAAGACTTGGGCTTACCGTTAGGGGACTTTATGGTGAAGGTAGTCGTGCAGAGGGCTACGTTTATCAAATAAGTAACGAAGTAACGCTTGGTGTTTCTGAGTATGATATTTTAAGAAACGTGGAGGAAACGGTTATTAAAATTTGTACTGCTGAAAGGCACGAGTCTGAAAGACTTTTTATGCGAAATCAAATTAGCACTATGGATAGGGCGAAAAAAGCTTTTGGCATATTAACAAACGCTGTGGTTTTGTCTTATAGTGAATTCTTAAATTTAATTGCGCAAGTAAAACTAGGTGCCAACCTAGGAATGATAGATATAGAAAACATTGAAAGATTAGATGATTTAATTGTAGAAGTTAGGCCGGCAAATTTATGCGAAATGTTTGGCAAAAATCTTTCTAGTAAAGATAGAGATTTATGCAGAGCAGAAGTTGTTGGTAGCGTGCTAGCAAAATTAAGGGGGTAAATTATGTATTATGATGCGTTTTCTAGCAATGTAAACGAGGTTATAGAAATTGCTACAACCCTTGCAAAAAGATATGGTTGCAGATACGTTGGAAGTGAGCATATATTGTTTGGACTGCTTAGTGCAAGCGACGGTAGGGCTTCTTCTATATTAAAAGAAGCGGGTGTTGATAGCCAAAGATATTTAAATTATTTCAAAAGGTCTATAGACCCAACTATTGTTATTCCAGGCAATATGCTAACCCCAAGAACAAAGCATTTATTCGAAAAGGCCATGGATATTTCCTTAAAGGCGCATAGCGGATTTTTAGGAACAGAACATTTGCTTCTTGCTATTTTATTAGAAAAAGATAGTCTTGCGGTAGTAATATTAAAGACAATGAGAATAGACGTAAACAAAATGGCAGAAGATTTGGCAGATTCTCTACTTGCTAATATTGAATATAAAGAAGAAGAGGAAGAAGAAAGCATTTTTGCAAAAACTTTTTCACCAAGTTACGTTGGTGCAAAAGACGTTTCTAAGCAAGACAAAAAAACTGGCGTTGACCTTGGTGAACTTTCTAAATATGGCACCAATCTTAATCAAAGGGCAATAGATGGCAAGTTAGACCCGGTTATTGGTAGAAAAGAAGAAATTGATAGGGTTATTCAAATACTTTCTAGAAGAACTAAAAACAATCCCGTTTTAATTGGAGAACCGGGTGTTGGTAAAAGTGCGGTTGTAGAAGGTCTAGCACAAGCCATAGTTAAAGGAAACGTTCCAGAGATATTAGCCGACAAAATAGTGTTTTCCCTAGATTTAGCGGGAATGCTTGCAGGTGCAAGATATAGGGGTGATTTTGAAGAAAGACTTAAAAAAGCAATAGACGTTGTTAAAAATAACGGCAACATTGTTTTGTTTATTGATGAAATTCATAACCTTGTAGGTGCAGGAAGCACCGGAGAGGGAAATATGGATGCCGCAAATATATTAAAACCTATGCTTTCTCGTGGGGAACTTCAAACGATAGGCGCAACGACTATTGATGAATACAGAAAATATATAGAAAAAGATGCCGCATTAGAAAGGCGTTTTCAACCTATAATGGTGGAAGCACCAAGCACCGAAGAAACGGTGGAAATATTAAAGGGACTTAGAGATAAGTACGAATCTCATCACGGTGTAAGCATAAGTGACGAGGCAATAATTTCCGCAGTAACCTTGTCGGACAGATATATTATGGATAGGTTTTTGCCAGATAAGGCAATCGACCTTATAGATGAAGCGGCTTCAAGGGTAAGGCTTGATAGTTACAACTCTCCAGCGCAAGCAAAAAATAAGCAAACGGAACTTAAAAGGCTAGAGGCGGAATTAGAAGACGCAAAACGCAGAAACGAGTTTGAAAGGGCTATCAGGATTAATAAGGATATCGAAAAAGTTAATAGTGAGTTAGACGAGATTAGAAAGGAAGCCGAAAGGAACACCGTTTCTAGAGAAAAGTTAAAACTTTCGCCAGACGATATTGCAAAGGTGGTAAGTAACTGGACGGGCGTTCCGGTTGTCAAACTAACCGAAACCGAAGCCCAAAAACTTTTAGGTTTAGAAGAAACTATTCACCAAAGAGTAATTGGGCAAGATAATGCCGTTAAGTCGGTTGCATTCGCCATAAGAAGGGCAAGGGCAGGGCTTAAAGACGTTAATAGGCCAATTGGTTCGTTTATATTCGTTGGGCCAACAGGCGTTGGAAAAACAGAACTTTCAAAGGCAATAGCAGAGGCCGTGTTTGGTGATGAAGATGCACTAATTAGAGTGGATATGAGTGAATATATGGAAAAACATTCTATTTCTAAAATGATTGGCGCACCAGCAGGCTACGTTGGCTATGATGAAGAGGGCGGATTAACGGAAAAGGTTAGAAGAAAGCCTTATAGCGTAATTTTATTTGATGAAATAGAAAAAGCCCATCCAGACATTTTTAATATAATGCTTCAAATTTTAGACGATGGAAGACTTACCGATAGTAAAGGCAGGCTTGTAAGTTTTAAAAACAGCATTATAATTATGACCTCTAACGTGGGCGCAACGGAAATTCAAAAAACAATGACGCTTGGGTTTGGAACGAATAAAAATGCAGAATACGAAAAAATGTGCGACAAATATATGGATTCCTTGAAAACAAAGTTTAAGCCAGAGTTTTTAAATAGGATTGACGATATAATCGTATTCCACAAACTAACCAAGGAAGAAACGGGACAAATAGCAAGTTTAATGCTAAAAAGTTTAAGAAAGCGTCTTGCGGTTATGAACTATAATCTAGAAATAACGGATAGCGCTATGGATTTTATTGTAACTAAGGGTTATGACGACGAATACGGCGCAAGGCCACTAAAAAGGGTTATACAAAGATACGTGGAAGATGCGCTTAGCGAAAGAATTTTGTCTAACACTCTTAAAGAGGGTTCTACTATCGTAATTGATTTTGACGGCGAAGAACTTGTATTTTTAGACAAGTAAACAAAAAAAGGATTTTTGTAATTTTTTGCGAACTTTTATTTGAGGGGGAAAAATTATGAAAATAGAAATTATCGGCAGAAATTATGAAGTTAGTACACGCCTAAAAGAAGTTATAGAGCAAAAGATTTCTAAACTAGATAAGTACTTTGACGGCACAAACACAAATGCAAAAGTAGTTTTGAAAAAACAAGCGACTGCACTTACTACAGAAGTTATGCTAGATTACAAAGGCAAGTTTGTTAGAGCAACCGCAACAAGCGATAATTTTTACGATAACCTTGATGCAGTTCTTCCTAAACTAGAAGGTCAAATTAGAAAACATAGAACAAGGTTTGACCAGCACCAAAAAAATAGTGCATATAAAGATGCAACTATGTTTGGGAATTTCGAGGACAAAAACGCAAACGTTGTTAAAGAAAAGAAGTTTAAATTAAAGCCAATGACTATTTCTGAGGCAATTGAAGAGATGGAACTTTTAGGTCATTCGTTTTACGTTTTCTTGGAAGCAAAAACTAACACGATTAAAGTTTTATATCTAAGAGATGATAAAGATTTAGGCATTATAGAGCCTGAAATTTAGAATAATATTTAGAAGCACAATTAGATGAAGTACGGAATATCAACGGCGTCTTTGTTCGTTAGAAAAACGACCGAGGACGCCTTACAATTTTTATCTCAAAACAAAATACCTGTAGCAGAGGTATTTTTGGAATCTTACTGCGAGTACACAGATGACTTCGCAAACGTTTTGCTTGCCAACAAAGGGGAAGTAGACGTCCATTCTGTACACGTTTTAACCACTCAGTTCGAACCGCAACTATATAGCATAAATCAAAGGGCACAAAAAGATTCGTTTGATATTTTAGATAGCGCAATGAACGTTGCCAAAAAAATTGGGGCAAAATATTATACCTTTCACGGCCCTGCAAGACTTAAGAAAACGCCTATAGTATTAAATTACGATAGGTTAGGGCAAATAACGCAAAAGGTTATAGATTCTTGCAGAAAGCACGGAATTTCCTTAGCGTACGAAAACGTGCATTGGGGTTATTATAATTTTATAGGATACTTTAAGGAATTAAAAAGTCGTACAAATGGACTAAAAGCCACCCTTGATATAAAGCAGGCTAGACAAAGCGGGCTAGATGCCATAGATTTTATTAAAGAAATGAAAGACGATATTGTTACGGTGCATATTTCAGACATAGATGAAAATGGCAAAATGTGTCTTCCTGGCAAGGGTATAACCGATTTTAATAAACTTTTTAGTTGCCTAGGAGGCGTTGGGTTTAATGGCTCTATTATACTTGAAGTTTATCAAAACGATTACAATGATTATAGCGAACTTTTTGAAAGCTACGAGTACATAAAAAATCTTGGAGAAAAGATTTTTAAGTAATTAATTTTTAATAAATATAAAAAAGCACTCAAATTTTTTGAGTGCTTTTAATTTAAAAATATATTTTTACAAACACAAAACAATTAGGCAAGTAATTTTTGCCTAATTGAATTTAATTTTAAAAGATTATTTTTTATAAATTAGTCTTCTTGTGGTTTAGCCTTTTCTTCTTCGAAAGCAGAAAGAATAACTTTAATAAGTTCTTCACGGGTTTCGGTTTTAATTGGATGTGCAATATCTTTATATTCACCATCGTTAGTTTTTCTGCTTGGCATAGCAATAAAATAACCTTCTGCTCCTTCAATCACCTTGATATCGTGAACTACAAAGCAATCATCAAAAGTTACTGATGCAACTGCTTTTAGTTTGCTATCGTCTTTTTTTACGATGCGAACACGAATGTCTGTAATATTCATATATATACCCCTCATTATCAATTTGTATCTATTTTAACATAAAAAAAAAGCCTTTTCAATATGTTTTTTAAAATTTTTTTGCAAAATTAATCTTTTTTTTGCGTTTTTACATAAAATATATTATGTTTTTAGATAATTTTTATAATTTAGCAAATAAGGGTGACACGATTTATTTTGCGGGAATTGGTGGAATTTCTATGAGTGCGCTTGCAAAATTTATGCTTAATAATGGTTATAAGGTTTGCGGTGGAGACTTAAAAAAATCTCTTTTAACAGAAGAATTAGAAAATCTTGGTGCAAAAATTTATTATAAATTTAATAAAAAGCATTTACAAGGCGTAAAACTTTTCGTCTATTCTTCCGCAATACAAAAAACCGACAAGCAACTAAAACTTGCAAAAAAACTTAATATCAAAATTATTAAAAGAAGTGAATTATTAAATTTAATAGTTCAAAATTACACCACAAGTATAGCCGTTGCTGGAACGCACGGAAAAACTACTACTTCCAGCATGATAACGTCTATTTTAGAGTGCGCGAATAAAAACCCAACGGCTTTTATCGGTGGGGAAAGCATTGATTATTCAAACTTAAAAATTGGAAAAACTAATTATTGCGTTTTAGAGGCCTGCGAATATCAAAAAAATTTTTTAGATATAAAACCTACTATTTCCGTGTTGACCAATATTGGCGCTGACCATTTAGAATGTTTTTCTGATTTAACGACGGAAGTAAAAACTTTTTCAGAGTTTTTGGGCGAAAAATTAAATATTATAAATGTAGATGATGAAAATTCAAGTAGTTTAATCAATTTGTTTTCAATAACGTATGGCATTAAAAACAAGGCACACTATATGGCGACAAAAGTTAGCGTTAAAAACAATAAAGCAAGTTTTATTTTAGAGGCAAATGGGGTTTCAAAGGGTAGAATATCTCTTAGAGTTGGCGGATTATATAACGTTTATAATGCGCTTGCTAGTGCGGCTATTTGTAGTCATCTTAAAATTAGTTTTTCTGCTATTAGAAGAGGGTTAGAGAGATTTGAAAACGTAAAAAGGCGAAACGAAAAAATAGGAAATATAGGGGAAGCAAATTTCATTTGTGATTATGCTCATCACCCTACGGAAATAGAAAACGTGCTATCTTTATATGATAATAAAAGCACCTTAGTAGTTTTTCAACCACATACGTATTCTAGAACGAAAAACTTAATGAAAGAGTTTGCAGCCGCTTTTAGAAACGTTGAAAACCTTATAATATATAAAACCTATCCTGCAAGAGAAAAATTTGATAAAAAATCTAGCGCAAAGGCTTTGTATAATAATATAAAAGCGGAAAGTCAAAAAAATATTCTATACGCAGGAAATTTGAAAATTCTGTATAAAACAATAAAAAAAGTTGGCAAAAATTACAAAAACGTACTTTTTCTGGGCGCGGGTGATATATATGGGCTGGCAATAGATTATATAAAAAATAATAAATTTTAAAAGTATAAAAAACATCTAATAAATACTTGCAAAAATTTTTAAAATGTTGTATGATTTTAATTAATCAGTATAAGGAGATTTTTTGCAAAATGATACAAAAAAAGAGAAAGATTGCTATTTTAGGTACAGGAAACGTAGGTGCAACTATTGCATACACACTTGTTCATCAAGGTGTTTGTTCAGAAATAGTTTTGGTTGATATTAATAAAGAGAAAGCGGAAGGCGAAGCAATTGACTTAACACAATGCGCAGCATCTGTTCCATCAGTTAAGGTTTGGAGTGGTGAATACGAAGACGTTGCTGGTTCAGACGTAGTTATAGTTACTTTTGGTCTTGGAAGAAAGCCAGGTCAAACAAGATTAGACCTTGCTAAAATAAACGTAGGTATTCTTCAAAGTGTAATGCCAAACGTTGCAAAAATTGCTCCAGATGCAATTTACGTAATTGTTTCTAACCCAGTAGACGTGTTAACGTACGTAACGTTAAAATGCACTGGTCTTCCAGCAAATCAAGTTATTGGAACAGGTACACTTTTAGATTCTAACAGATTAATACAAGCAGTTGCAGATTACTGCAAAATTGACGTTCACGCTGTTAACGCATTTGTTTTCGGTGAACACGGTGATGCTTGTATGGTTCCTTGGAGTTTATGTACAATCGGCGGTATGCCAGTAGAAGACTACTGCAAAGAAGTTCTTGGCATAAGCGGTGAAGAACTAGAAAAAGAATTAGATTCTATCTATACACATATGGTTAAATCTGGCGCAAAAGTTATTAGCGCAAAGGGTGCAACGTTCTATGCAATTGCATCTTCAACAGTTCAACTTGTTAAGGCTATTTTTGCAAATACAGATACGTTATTTACACTTTCTACAAAACTAGACGGCGAATATGGTGCTAAAGACCTTTGCATGGGTGTTCCTTGTATCGTTAATGCTTCTGGCTTTAAGAAAGTTGTTAACCTTGCTATGACAGATAAGGAAAAGCAATTACTACAAGAAAAGGTAGCATCTTTAGATGCAACTTACACAGCACTAGGTGTAAGAGATTAATTTTTAATTAATCAAATTTTATTGATATAGTAAAAAGACCGAGAGAACTCGGTCTTTTTTTATAAATAATTGATATAAATTTTTACTTTTTATTAGTTTAATTCTACACCAGTAGGGGAGAACATAAACACGTTTTTTTGCATTTCATACGTGCCACCGCCTAAAGCGTAAACGGCACCAGATAGCATATCTAAAACTCTAATTGCCGTTTCCGTTTTTAGTTCAGTCAAGTGAACTACTGCCGTTTTATTTTCTTTAAGAGCATCTATAATATAGGCAATATCGTTATAAGATTTAGG
>JAEIGA010009230.1_pt1 | contig 14918 bp, 22 predicted proteins | sample 9270691 | NCBI WGS metagenome assembly JAEIGA01 (sample SAMN17057246, study PRJNA624740) | gut metagenome | biome: biome; isolation source: fecal sample | host: Bos grunniens | place: China: Xizang | collected 2019
GAATTGTGAATTCCATTAAGGATTTCAAAATCCTCCCCGTACTTTTCTCTTAGAGTTTCAAGTGCTCTTTCAAAATCCTTATTAAACTTAAGTTCGATATCCATATCTTACTGTCCTTTCAACCAATCTACTGCTTCTTTAAATCCATAAATAATTCCATCAACCTCAAGCTTAGGTGCTTCCTGAAATCCTTTTGCCTTCATGACTTCAATGTCGTTGACAGTTTCATATTCAACGCCACTCTTATCGAGTTTCATTTTTAAAATCTTGCATTTTGGACATCCATGCTCATACAAAATTACTTTTCCCATTCTCTCTCTTTCCTTTCTATACTTTGAATTATATTATTAATTTCGCCCCAATGATGGATGCGATATATACTATAAACCCAATCTGCCTCTTCGTCTTGGTTCCAGTTTTGATTGAAACATACCCTATCGGCGAATGTGCTCTTCAGGTTGTCTAGTTTATCATCCACAAGCACATCTACATTAAGCAATGACTTGTTATGAATTCTGATTAGATTCTTCTTAGGAATAAATGGAAAGTGTTTCTGGAGCAACTCTTCCTTCCATTCCATATTTCTCACATCTGTGCTTGTCGCTATGTAGATTTCGTGGCCTTGCTCGGCAAGAACCTTAACTGCTCTGATGGCACCTTTGTATGGTTGCAAAGAAGAATACACTTCTTTTTCTACGAAAAGTTCAATAAGTTCGTCTGCAACATCTGCCGGAAAATTATCGTGCAAATTATACATTGTGATTTGCGACATATTAATCGAGGTATTATGCTTCTTGTTATAAATATCGATTACCTTTTCCATTGTAGGAAACAAGGTTGAATCAAAGTCAATTGCTATTCGTAACATTATGCTTCCTCCTCAAGATTGTTTTTCCACGCACCTTCCACCTGGCTAATCCATCTAAGAACAGAATAAGCTTTTGCAACATCAATATTGGAAAGAGCATAGTCGAAGTCTGCATTTCTTAACATCATTCTAAACTGATCTCGCTCCGCCATGTCTCTTTTCATAAATGTAAGCCTATCGTCGCCACGCTTATTGAGTGCTCGTTCCTTACGAATATCATCTGGCGTATTAACATACACGGTTACAAGTTTCAAATTAGGCAAATTGAGTTCTCGCAAATGTTGAACTCCAACAGGATCGATAACATAAATATCATTTTCATATAGTTGGTCAATAGTGCAACAATACTTATATGTTCCAATCTGTGTAAAAGCTGCAATCCGACCAGAGTCTTCGAGCGTTTTATACTCTTCGTCAGAAATAAAGATATGTGTATCGTCTTCATTTACTCTGCGTTCTCTCGTGGTGTAACTGATAATCTGTCGCAATCCGGTGCGTTCACACAGTTTGTTTGCGAGGGTATCCTTGCCACTAGCAGTACGCCCCATTAAGCATATTAGTACGTGTTCTTTATCCATTTGTATCACCACCTAAACATAACTCTTTAAACATCGGTAAAGTCTCAACCCACGCACAAAATTCTCTCCATTCAGGAAGACGATGCGTCTTTCTTTGACTGTAAATAGTTTTAAGCTGTCTGTAATTTGTTGTCATACCAGCAGTCAACTTAAAGCCAACTGGGACATTGTAAAGTAGTGTTAGATAATTTTCGTCTGTAGGATTTTCGTTATAAATATTTTTCAACCTATTGACTTCATTGATTGTGTTTTGAGTAACATAACTAATTACTTGTTTCTCAACGTCAAACTTAGCAATTCTATGCATCGTAGACTGGGAGCTAACAAAATCAATAAAGTGATATCTTTCTTCTTCTGTCCACGCTTTAATTGTAAATGTTAAATCAAACTGTACAATAATGCCGTTTAAGAAGTTATCGTGCCCTTCTCCTTTTTTTGAATTACCAAGGGCTAGAATGCCAGTGGTTAACTCATCATTCAAGGAGTTAATGTCAACTGACTTCGGATATTTTGCTCTTTTAATAGATTCTTTTAATCCATATACTTTCACATTATCAACTACCATCTTAGACCTCCACCTTTGTCACACCATAATACTCTAAACAGCATTCGCAACTACAAAACACCTTGCCATCATCACTTACATAATACTCTTCGTTGGTATCTACAACTTTTTCGCCACAGTTCTCACAGTATCCGAAGCTTCTAATATCATCCATTGTTGTTTTCTCCTTCCTCAGCGAATTTGTCTTTTTCGAACAGAATACCGTTCTTTAATGGTCTTGTAATTACATCTTGAGGAAGTAATCTTGGACCACGCCTCATGTCACCATAGGTTTCGTCCATTACACTATCGAACTGTGCTTTGGTGAGTACGCACATAACCTTATCGTTATATACCGGTGCACATCCGAGCATCTCGTGATCAAAGTGATTAAAGTTATATTTGCGTTTTCTAATACGCTCTATAAGAGCCTTTCTTCGTTCTGTCGTAAATGTCACAGTTGGTACTGCTCCACCATACGCGTCACTCCATCCTACGACAATCATATCTCATCATCCTCCTGGGCTTGCTTTGCTTCAATCTGCTTAATCATTTCGACAATTTCTCTTTGGTAAGAGTTCTCCTTAAGCCACATACAGTAACTTCGGTCTTTGTTATAGAGATCAATGAGTTTTGTTCCCTTCCACTTACCGAAATTGACAACATACTCATCAATGTTCGTAGGAGTAAGTTTAGGTGTTTCGGTGTGGTCAAACGCCATAGTCAAATCTTTTCTACTGGCGAGATAATCTGCTAGGTGTACAAAGTGCTGGTATACATCTTCTGGCTTCGGGAGAACAACAGAACTCTTTTTATCCGTTGACCACTGGCCCATATGTGATTCAATACAATGCGCAATAAACTCAAGTTCATCATGATTTAGATACTGACCTTCATAACTTCTCACTACATTTGCCATCTGAATAGGGTGGTCAAATTTGGTATACTTAGATTTCTCGTAATCAGACTGTTCTCCAGATTTTCTACCATCATGTACCAAACCAGCGACACGCATCAAATCAAATTTTCTGCTACCGATAGTTGCATACTGCTCAAGTTCAAAGAAGTAATTGAGAAATCTTACTACGGCAATCTGGTGACGCATTAATCCGCCTACTCCAAGGCTATATGCCGGATGGTACTTACCAGTTGAAGATGCTCCGACTTCCCAAATATAATTGGGAAGCCCTTCTACAAGCACTCTTGCAAACTCTCGAATATCTTCATTTACAATTGTTGCAAGAATTGGTGTAACCATATTATTCTGCTGTTCCGTCATTAGTCTCTTCCTCCGTCACTTCTTCCGAATCATTTTGTTGTGTTAACTGTACCGCAAGCATCTTCTTGATATCTATGACACAACGTTCATAGTCTCGCAGACTAGTCTTGCCAGGCTTTTCAAGATGCTTTTTGAACTTACCCATGACTGCCGCTGCGATATAAGTAGCACCAATTTTCATTCCTTGAGTTCTAACTGCTTCGAAGTGCTCTTCGATGACCTTCTTGAGTTCTTCTTTGTTAGCATTCTTTACTTCGTCAACTACATCTGTCATATTAATTTCTTCTGCCATAATAAACATCCTTTCTTAATCATTAAAATGTAATGCATACTTCGTCCATACTTCTGCTTTGTGACCATCTTCGATGAACAACGAGCACATAATGGCGATGAGACAAGCGACGATAATACTATTACCTGCCTGCTTGTAAATACCAGAGGCCGCCACATACCGAGCAGCACGACGATGGTCTCTGTCGGTAAAATTCATCAGTCTCAAGCATTCGCACGATGTGAGTTTTCTAATTCTCCATCTGATCTTTGGTTCTTCCTGCTCGATAACTCCTTCGTATCCAAGACCATTAACAACATTCTCTTCAAGGTTTCTCGATCCTTGTTTGTAAATCGACGCCCTAATCGCCGAAGCAACCTGCTTACCTCTTGTGCTACAAGGATACTCAATTTCTCCATCTGCTGCCTTAAGACCTACTCTCTCACTTCTAATTGTAGGAGCAGTATCAGTATACACTCTCGGTTCTCTGCTTTGATAGAAGTCTTCCACGATAACAGGCTCAATAATCTTTACACCATTTCGTTCTGCAGAAGCACCACAGTTACAAGTGAGAGTATTAATTGCATCTTGGTCGGCACTAATACGACTGTTGTAGTCATCATACACGATAGGTTCTTTTACAATGAAACTCGACTGAGTAGTAGTTCCATTAATCGCCGGAGAATAACCCTCAAACACTCTGTTCGCCTTGTTGTATCCATTAGGGAAACTAATATCGGCACAATCACCAACATTGAACTCGTCAACCACATCGCTATGAATGTATCGCTTAATGTTTCCATCCTCTGTAATCATCTTTTTCTGCGTTTCAGTCCAAAGATTCTTTTCTGCAACGGGTTCACAAACATAATTATCTTTCTGTACACTTGTGAGAGTGTTTGTGCAACCACTATAGTTCGGCTCAAGTCTCTGTTCCGTAGGTGCTCCAGTCGTTCTATCGGAAGGATTATCTGGATTTCTGCCACGAGAAGCGACGATGAAAGGTTCTTCTGTTACAATAAACGGCTGACGATTACCTCCTTGCATTGTGTCTAGCGTTGGTGAAATAGAATCCTTATCCCAAATGGCACCAGCCTGGTGTCTACCATCTTCGCTATCGTAAAGACCGCCAAGTCTAATAGGTTCAAGTTCCTCGACTGGCACACACTTAGGATCTTTGTAATCTCTTGCGAGAAGCGTATCACACACATCGGTTGTCTGAATGCGTTTCTTCTCTTGCATAAAGGTTGAGTTGAGAATCTTCTCGATACGGTCATCGGGAAGGTAATACTTCTCATCAACATCGTGCTCAAGGACATCTTTAAGGCGAGTTGTAAGAGGAATAGTTTCGGGGAAAATATATCCCTTGGTATCTACATCCTTACGAATGGAGATTGCAAAAATACGCTCTCTATTCTGAGGGATACCATAGTGCTTTCCATTAAGCACCTTATAATATGTATTATATCCAATAAGATCAAGCCAATTAAGCCATGCATCGAACTGAGGCTTAAATTTCTTGCCGACAAGATTCTTTACATTTTCAAGCAACAGATACCGGGGAAGCGTCCCTTCTTCATAAGATACCGTAAGTAGTCTCTGAACCTGACCAAGAAGACCAGAACGAGTGCTCTTGATATCGATGTTTCCACAGTTAGGACAAATATTATTTGTCTTAGGATCTTCAAAGTTAATAGGCCAAGAACAGTCACACTTATCACACTTATTAACCATACCCTCACCCTTACCAGCCACGGATAAGTCGGTGCAAGGATAAGAGTATGTGATAAAGTCGGCATAAGGCAATCTTTCTACCTTACTAATATCGCCAAGGTTTTTGGTAAGTTTATCAGCAATATAATATTGCTTCAATTTTGTAATAGGGGTACGCATTGTAATTTTATGTTTACCCTTTTGGAAGTCGTAACCCAAGTTCTTATCCTGAAGTTCAGCAACCATCTGTTCCTGAGAAGGAAAATCAAATCTCTCAATTTCCTTCTCTAAATCCCATCTCATTGCAGCATAACTCAATGTCGCATCCGCATCGCAGTCGCAATAATGAGTTATCTCATAGGGAATACCAAGTTGCCGGAGTGCCTTCTCCTGAGCTCCGATACCTCCGAATAATTCTATCATTGTAATTGGTGTTGTCATTAATCAACTCTCCTTTAATCATTTTGTTTTGTAATATTCTTTTCGCAAAGTTCTACTATATAATCACACAAAGTATCTGGAATTCTCGACCGATCCTTTGCTCCTTTAATACCCTGTGTGCCCGTTTGACTTCCACGAGGAGCAGATTCGTGGCATTTGTCACCATTCTTGCAACAAGGGAAATTGGGACTAGGAATATTGGTCCATATGTCTGTCGGCTTCATCCTAGTATCGCCCCATTGGCAATATGTTGTAGTGTACCTCGGCAAGTCTTTCACAAAACTCATCTTTCTCATAGCCGCTCTTGGATTCTCTATGGTGTAAAACCGGGGATTCAATTTATTAACTATGAGATCGATAATATATGCGTTTGTCTTATCGCAAAATTTCGCATAATCCGTAATGGCTTCAAGTTCACCAGTATTATCATTCTTCTTTCTGTGATGGAAAATTGCCGCAACAGAATAAGATGTGCAATCTGGACTCATATGTACGAAATCTGGAACGCCATCACAGAGTTCAATAATCTTCTCTACGGTCAGCGTATTGACGTCGCAACATAGAGTTGGTTCAAATTCCTTCTCCCAATCTACCGTGTATACTTCCCATCCTGCTCTCTCGAATGCTTTTGCCATAGACTTTGTACCACAAAATAAATCTAACATCTTAGGCATTATTATCTTCTCCAATCATTTTGTATTGTTAATACAAACCCCACTCTGCAAACTTCTCAAAGCCGCCTACAGAATTGATATACCCTCTTGCAATCTCAACAATCTCCTCGTAAGGACGACCGTCAATTGTCTCATCTCCAATGGCACAACAGAGTTCTACGGGTTCCTCAACTGCCTGTGCCTTCAAGAAAGCATAAATGTTCACGCTTACATCAGCCTTACTCAAATCCTTGCCATGAAGTCCACCACCAGTGACACTATCTGCCATATCAGATCCAAGTTTTCTATTGGTTGCACCAGTGTCTACATTTGTGCCACCAGTCCAGTCACCAAGAGGATTGATAATAGCGTTGGGATGCAACAGTCTCAAGTCTTCAGTCTTAGCATTGCTCTGACAAATAATCAGTTTGTTGCCGTCAAGGATATACTTACCATCGGTAGGATACTTGTCATAAATCTCTCTTGCGATAAACGAAAGATTCTTCTGTTCGTCTGTAATGGGCATACCCTTAAAGATACCATTATCTCCACAACGAATTGCTCCATTCTGATTTCCTGCAAGATGCACATCCTGGGCTACCTGCTTAAAGTCTACTTTTACATTTCCAGCAATTCTCTGAACTGCCTTCTTGACATCCTTCTTATTAAGTTTTACTGAGGTTTCGGCAATAATATGACACACTCCGTGTCCAATGAGTACCTCGACTGCAATTTTAGGGTTTGTTTCTTGTGTGTACGCAAGGTCTACAAGAGCTCCGCTCACCCTATCACAAATTTTGTCAGGGTGACTCATCGAAACTTTTTCAATCATTTTCAATCTCCTTTAAATTAAATTCTTGTACAATCATTTTGTACTGTAATAATTATACCACTTTCTTGTTAATTGTCAACATACTTTTTCATTAGTTTACAATTTATTTACAATTCTGCATCCATAATCTTCTTTAGCTCTTCAAGCATGTTCTCGTGGCTGCCTCGGGAAAGAACCCACTCTCCATCAACATATAGGTCATATACGTGGTCTTCGCGCAACTTAATCATAAACTTTTTAACTGTTCTGTTTGCCATATTAAATAATCTCCTTCAGATATTTACTGTGTGTATTTTTAAGGTATTCCTCAATTAATCTGCTTTCCGCCTTTGTTTTGCTAAAAGCAATAATGTTAATTGTAGGCTCCATTCTTCTGTTGTAGCCATCGTTCGCTACATATTTTATTTTGTGTTCAACAAGATAATTACATAACCTCTCGACATCTTCTCGGTCGGATGATGTTAATACGACTGTCCATTTGGCATCCTTCTTAAAGTGGCCATTGATAAGGAATGCAACATAGTTTCCAACACCAGATGATACTGAAACAATAACTATTGCCAAAATTGTATTGTCGCTAATTACCTGGTCGATAACCAAGTAAAATATCAATTGCGATATCACAACCAGAACGGACGAAATAATCTTATATTCCTTATATGTGGCTATCGACTTGGCGGTCAGAATCACATTATCAAGTACTTTAATTAATGTTAGAATGATATACATCATACGCTTCCACCAATCATTGCAAGGAATTGAGCTTCTGTGATGATTGGAATATTCAGCTCTGTCGCCTTCTTGTACTTGTTACTGCCACTCTGTTCATTTGTGATTAAGTAATCTGTATTTTTACTAACTGAACTAGCAGCCTTAGCACCGAGTTCTGCAATCTTGGCGTTAATGCTATCTCTAGTGAAGTGGTTAAGTTTTCCGGTTACGCAAAGCGTCTTGCCGCCAAATGGATTATCCTTGACCTCAACCTTCTTGGGCACAACAAATCTCATCTCTGACGCCAAATCAACGATTTCTGCTTCATTTTCCGTTAAGTAATTAGCAATATTTGCACTTGTCTTCTCTCCGATATCCGAGAGGTCTGCCCAATTATAACCGTCCTTAAATGCCTTATAAAATGCATTAAAATTACCCTCAAACGCATCGGCAATTGTCTTGGACGCAGACTTGCCTACACCGTCAATCGAAAGGGCACAGATGAAGTTTTCGAGCTTTACATCTCTACTCTTTTCAATAGCATCCAAGATTTTATCCACGGACTTTTCTCCAAATCCAGGGAATCCAGCCCAAAGACATCTATACTCTTTGAGGTGATAAATATCCTTAAACTCAGATACCCATTGAGAGCCCACAATCAACCCCTCTAATGTCGCTTCGCTCAATCCTTCGATGTTCATACAGTCTCTACTTACGAAGTGAGTAAATTTGGCAACTAATTTAGCAGAGCAGTCTGGATTGGGACACATAAGAAACTTACTATTATCCGTATATTTAATTTCCGTGTGCTCGTCACAACAAGGACAAAAGTACGGAATGGTCAAAGTATTGCTTCTTGTAAGATTATCATCAATCTTGGGTATAACCATATTGGATCTGTACACCGTAATAGTATCACCAATACCAAGTTCAAGACTTTCAATTACGGAAAGATTATGTAATGTTGCTCGTGTTGTCAAAGCACCGTCCAGATCAACCTCATCAAACACCGCTACGGGGCTAATTACGCCACTTCTACCTACGTCCCACACGACATCTCTAAGCACTGTTTCATATGTAGAGTCTGCCCACTTTAGAGCCATACGGCAACACTCGTGATGACTTGTCGATGCAAGAGATTTAGAAAATTCTTTCATACACATCTCGAAAATCAATCCATCAACAGGGAACTCGTAAAAATCGGGTTGCATTGCCTCAACACAATCATCAATTGCACCGGTACATCTTCCTACTGTTGTGAAACCAAGATGGTCCAGATATCCAAGTTCATCCCACTTAGAATCATACAAGCCATTATTATCATATAGATCAGAAACGCACTCAAAAACAACATACGAAATGTTGCGTTGCTTCGTAATGTTTGTATCAAGATTTCTCAAGCTGCCTGCTGCGAGGTTTCTCGGGTGCGAATAAGGCTCCGCCAGCCCTTCGTTGATTTTATGAAAGTGCTTCCACGACACTACACATTCTCCACGAAGCTCAAGATAGTTATCATAAGGAATACTCATTGGCAGATTAGAAATCATCTTGGCCTGTTCTGTAACGTCCTCTCCGACCATGCCGTTTCCACGAGTAATAGCTTTCTTGAATTTACCAGACTCATAGATAACTACGAGTGTAAGACCATCAAGCTTGTAACTACAATAAAAATGATTATTGCCTATAAATTTTTTGATTTCATTAACATCTTTTGTTTTTGCTGCAGAGAGCATTGGTTTTGAATGTGTAATTTTTTGAAATCCATCAAGAACTCTTCCTTGTACTTTCTGTGTTACAGATGATGCAAGAATATATCCCGTTTCCTTTTCGAGTTCTTCAAGCTCATCATATAGTTCGTCATATTGTTTGTCTGACATAATTGGATTGTCTTTTACATAATATGCGTCCGAAGCCTTATTAAGTATCTCCGCAAGTTCTTTAATGCGCTCAATCTTTTCCATTCTGTTTCTCCTCACATTTCAATCTTTAAATTCTTTCTTTTTTGATCTGCTCTCCAGATATATGTCAGTTTATCAACCTCAAATTCGCACTCGCCGGTCTCGGTATCATAACTTAGAGTACGAGCCTTGGCTTTTATTTTAACCGTATCGACTTTCATACCATAGCGCTTTAGCCACTTCTTATTAATGCGTTTCTTTTTGTGCCATCTTGCCTGTACCAAAATTCCAACGTTATGTTCAATGCTAAATCTTTCTGTTGGTTCAAATGGTTTATATCCAAGACACTCTAAACCAGTCAATGTCATTTTACCAGAAAAAGATGCGGTTGCTGCTTTCTGAAAATTATAAATTATATCTGGTATTTCATTTGGGCTAAGAGTATCTACTTCGATATCTCCAGAGAAAATCTCTCCGAGTTCAGATTGTCTACCATCTGACCCCATCATATACAATGTTCCGTTACTAAGTTCAAACCCCATTCTCTTTCTCCTTAATATAATTTTCTATTTCACCAATCAGATCCACAACTCCTTGGAACTCTGCTGCCAAAGTATTAAACTCAAGATTTTTAAAATAATCGTGCTTCTGCTGGTATTTTGTCTTCTGTTCGTTCAAATATTCTAATGTCATGATTCATCTCCTAGTTCGTATGTCGTATAACAATTCACACAAATTCTTTCGCCGCTTTCTAATTTGATATATGGTCCATCAATCCACTCATCACAACACTCACATTTATAAGTCTCCACATAGTCGCCGTTACAATGCGGACATCCACTAATAGTTTCAGAGCACGATGTTCCCCAATATTCTCCACGGCTTTCCTTCCATGTAGACACCTCGTCTTCTGAGAATACGTATCCACACTCAATACAAAAATACATTTTATCCCTCCAATCATTTTGTTGTGTACTTATTATATATCCAAATTATCTCAATGTCAATACCTTTATGTAAACATTTACAATTTATTAACAAATAAAGGCATAGCCTAAGCTACGCCCTATAATTTCTTGGTATAAGTTAAGCAGATCCATCCTGCACCAGACTTTAATTTTCCCCATACATCGTTACCAATTACCTTTTCTTCTACTATTGTATAAACTTCATTCATCTTAACTGTCGTCACAATGCCGTGGTTCGTTCCAGCACCTTTTCTTACATTTAATACATCAGTTGTCACTCTTACTAAATATCTAGCTTGCACGCTTAAGAACGACTCAACCAACTTCCTGAAATCCCCCATAGTCTTCCCATGCCTCTTAAACCAATGCTCTGGATCTGCATGATTTGATGCATAACCCTTTCTGTATGCCTCGCAGTGTCCAACAATCGTAGTAGGATGAAGGTTAAATTGTTTGCAAAGCATAGCACAATACTCAGCGGCGATGCTAAATACGGCGTTGAAATAAACCTCATTGGTTAAGTCGTCTTCGCATAACTCAATCTGAATGTGCCCAGTAGGATTGTAGTTATAACTTCCGTGTTTCCCTCTACCGCATCCCCAACAAGCGTAGTTGTAAGGAAGAATGTTAGCTACTCTTACTTTGTTATATTTATCATATCCAATAAAACTATGTACGCATTGTTCGCCAATTTTGCTTGATGGGTTATTCCAATGGTTGTTATACCAGTTCTTGCCGCACTCAGATTGACAGTCTACGTATCTTTTTAAGTTTGGATTATTAGCGCCTGTACTATGTAACACAATACCTACTGGCGTCATTGGTTTTTGCGCTTTATAACAGTCATTCTTGGTGGCATAAGCCGTAATAATATTCATAAATAAAAACACCCCTTAATCATTTTGTATTGTTTACAAAATAATTATATCAAGGGGTGTTTGTGTTGTCAAGAATTATTAGCCGAGTCTTTTGAGTTCTCTCTTGAGTTTATTAATAATTGGTGCATTGCCACCACGATCTTCAAGTTTTACCATACGATTTGTAATAATCAGTTTTCTAAGTTCCGCACTCATAATTAATCTCCTTTCAATTACTTTTTATCTGCAAATAGCCACGGATAACAATCGGCTTTTGTTAGCCACGAGATACCAAAGAATGTAAGCGCAATAGTTTCAATAATCCATACGCCGCCCCACCACTCGAAAATGCTAATTGGAACAATAGCGAGTAATGAAACTACCATGCCAATTCCGCAAATACGGAAGATAATATTTCTCTTTCTTTTGTTCTTGGTCATCTTCTCTTTATCCTTAGTTAAGCTTTTCGTGAATAGAAATAGCGAATTATAAGCAAGCAATCCAAAGAAGAAGATCGCACAAATACTATGGATAACGCCACTTACAAATGGCGTGAGTTGGAACGTGCCGACATGACTAAGGGATGCAAGGTCTGACCATCTTTCAATTAAATCTTTTGTTGTACAAGAGAATAAACAAATACCAAGTGCGAATGCACCAGAAATCGAACATACAATATCATCTTGTTTATCATACCCTTTATAGCTAAATAACAATAATCCTGCAGATCCAAGGATAATCATAAATGGTGTAATGCAAGTTGGAATATAGTATGTTGCAGAAATGGAGTCCGGGAAACCATAACCATAGGCATTACTCATTAGCAATACAATCCACGGTAGCAACATACCAAGCCACCCAATTGTACATCTAAGTCTTTTTGTGTTAATCATAAAAACATCTCCTTTAATTGTTAAGTTTTGCTTCGAACTCTTTCAGTTCGTTAATAGCGTATTCTAGTTGGATTTCGGAATCGCTTACAAACTCACACGCTTTATCGAGGTTATATTGTGCTCTGTTTGCCACAACGAAAGCATCTCGTTCAGCCTTTAAAGCACGCTTAACTTTCTTGCGTGCAAACTTAGCCTTACATCTAAGGTATGCAAGCTTCTTACCGTCATCAAGATCAAAGTCATCATCGGGATCACACTTTGCAACACCTCTAACCATTTGACCTTTGTATGTAGTGGTACATACGACGGTGCGATTTTCTTCGTGATAATAGAAGTGATACTTCTTTCCGTATTCGGCGATATCGGAATTTGTCTGTTCGAGTTTCATGTTGTTATTTCCTTTCTTTTAAATAAGTATGGTCGGAGTGACAGGGCTCAAACCTGCGGCCTCATGGTCCCAAACCACGCGCTCTATCCACTGAGCTACACCCCGAAGTCGGTGTCAATACCAGACACGCATTGACACTCTATTCTGTATTTAACGTCTTGCAGAACACCATTGACGGCTTTTTTCAATTCCTCGTTGTGTCTGTAGAGTTCATGGAGTTTCGCATCTCTCGTAATGTTTTAGACTGTTGCAACATTCTGAGGTCATTATTACCTTTTGGCTGGGATGGCCAGATTTGAACTGACGAATGCATGGGTCAAAGCCATGTGCCTTACCGCTTGGCGACATCCCAATATCGAAGGGCGATTTTTAACTCTTTCGAGAGGCCAATCGCCTTAGCCTAACCATTTACCCACAAGTAGAATATACGGGATCTTTCTTGTAAGCAACATCACTTTCAGTGAAGTAAACGTTGGTCTTACTAATTATCTTAGTAGCGCCAAACTCTTCTGCATAGTCATGGAAAGAGCGAGCCTTTCCATACTTTGCCATACAATCCCTAAAAGGCTTGTCAGACTCTCCGAGAATGTATACTTCCTCGTAAGAGCAAATCGGAATAGGAATAATAGGGGCAAGGAATGTCTGTCTTATGCCAAGCCAGTACTCCATATTCTTTTCGCCCCAATCAAAGTTAGCTTCCTTGCCATAGAATAATCTTGTGCAATCCCAATAAGGACAACTTTCAGTTCCAGCTGTCATAGGTTCTACCCAAGAGTCAATTTGCTTATCGTGACCGACGATAATCTCGCTGAGATGATTGGGAGATGTAAGTTTAGGATTTTCGGTCTTCTTGTGTTTCAATGCTTTATACAAAGCACCAAAATCTTTGAGTCCGAGGCATCTGTTAAACGCCCAGTACTTTAACATTTCTTTTGTCATGTTGTTTCACTCCTTATGTCGATTTGATTTCCTTCCCCATTTCTCGAACCCTCCGCAAGGAAACTCGCTTCCTTGTTCAATCATAGCATCATTATCGCTTGTAAATGCTTCGCAGGGAGAGCAATATGAGGTTGGAGTTTTAACTTCCTTGATTAGGCGCAAGGGAACGCCACTTGTGGCAGGTTGATAACCTCTCTGCCACGAGGTTTACTTAGTTAGGCGGAGTTTCCTCCGTAATAGAATTTCTCATGATAAAATCCTCCTTTCCTAAGTAGATTTTCGACAACTCAATGTTGTCCTCAGAGTAAGGTTGGATTCGAACCAACGACTTGGCAACACCCGTCACCACGCACATACCACTTTACCACTTACTCGCATGCCCCACACTTAACGCTAACAGACTCCTACTGACCAGTGGACTACGGCTATGTCATTACTTCATTCTGCTTCGAAGGGGACTTGGTTGCCTGCGTTTCCTCACAGATAGAGCCAGATTTCAAGGAATAGAGTAGCGAACTCTAAGCTATCATTTTAATAATCATTGCTGGAACCTCCGTTAACGGCGGAGACCACTTCAATAATAATCTTCTCTACTTGCATTCCATTATCGTTCAATGCTATTCGACACGGTAGCTACCCATTTTGATGCGGCAGAAGGTTACTACTTATTATAACTGCCCTGGTGAATGTGGTAGGATTGGCTACCTACAAGGTGTTTGCGCTAACACCAACCCCTATTGGGATTGCGTTTACATTTCGCCACACATTCATATGGCAGGGGAGGAGGGACTCGAACCCAAATCAACCATCGGTTTTGGAGACCGCTGCTCTACCATTGGAGCTACTCCCCTAGATCTCCCACAAAAGCAGTTTGTGGGCACTGTCATACAATATGACACAAGCACTTTGTCCTGGCATATTAATACGAAATGAGCAATGCAGACTCATTCTTCGCCTTGTCATCGGCTTTCTCTATAACCTACTGCACTAGGGACTGGTGCAGACCGAGCGATTCGAACGCGTCTATCTATCTCTTATAAGGAGATTGCTTATACCACTTAAGCTTCGCCGGCATATTGGTCAAC
>JAEIGA010009231.1_pt1 | contig 14918 bp, 8 predicted proteins | sample 9270691 | NCBI WGS metagenome assembly JAEIGA01 (sample SAMN17057246, study PRJNA624740) | gut metagenome | biome: biome; isolation source: fecal sample | host: Bos grunniens | place: China: Xizang | collected 2019
CGACTCGGCTTTGCTGCTGATGCAACAAGGCATCGACGACATTGCCAAGAACGGTGTAACTGCCGAGGAGCTTGACCAGGTGAAGAAGTATGAGTTGAAGGAATATCTCAACCAGCAAATTCAGAACGGCTATTGGCAGAGTCTCATTGTGGCCAAGAACAGCTGGGGCTACGATGCACGCACAGGATACGAGGATGTGGTGAACAGCATCACCTCTGCCGACATTCAGGCCTTTGTTCGCAACGTGCTTCTCAAGCAGCACAACCGCGTAACCGTAACCATGCTTCCCGTAAGTCTGGAAGAAAATCATTGATGCTCCATCGGCACACGCCGAAACGCAACACTTGTTATCCCCTTTGCCGACGCAAAGGGGATTTTTTTGTGCTTTGTGTGGATATTTCCATGCCTTTCGCCCGAAAATCTGCAAGGCGTTTAGAAAATTCTGCAGTGCTTGTAGAAAATTCTAAACGCCTTGCGGATTTTTGCCCAATGCCTTTGGTTGTTTGGCAGCTTGCCGCTGGTGTGTCGGAGAGGCTTCTTTTGTGTTTTTCATCCCCCTCTCTGCGGGCTGCTTGCAAATCTTTCGGCTGAAAACTTGGTATGTCTGTGCCAATGTCGTATTTTTGCAGAGAATGGGCGGTATGGCTGAAAAACCATAAAGCTCCTGCAAAAATCTTATCCCTGCAACAAAACAAACAAAATCACGATAAAGATATGATTCTATTCTTCAAAACCCCGCAGAAGAGCATCATCGCCACACAGGTGGACCATGTGCTCTCCGCTGACGAAGTGAGCGAACTCTGTTGGCTTTATGGCGAAGCCGAATTGGTGGAAAGCGAGACGCTTGACGGATTCTTCGTAGGTCCGCGCCGTGAAATGATTACTCCCTGGAGTACCAATGCCGTTGAAATCACGCAGAACATGAACCTGCACGGCATTACGCGCATCGAGGAGTATTTCCCCGTGGCTGATGCCGCAGCAGAGCACGACCCCATGTTGCAGCGCATGTATGAGGGTTTGAACCAGGAGATTTTCACCATCGACCTCCAGCCTGCCGCCATTGAGTTTATCGACGACCTCGAGACTTACAACGAAGCCGAAGGCCTGGCTCTCTCGCCCGCAGAAATCGAATATCTGCACGGAGTGGAAGCACAGCTCGGCCGAAAGCTCACCGATTCCGAAGTGTTCGGCTTCGCACAAATCAACTCCGAGCACTGCCGACACAAAATCTTTGGCGGAACATTCATCATCGATGGCGAGGAAATGCCCTCCTCACTCTTCGCAATGATCAAGAAGACCACGCAGGAGAATCCGCACCGCATCCTGTCAGCCTATAAGGACAACGTGGCTTTCTCAGCCGGTCCCGTGGTCGAACAGTTTGCACCGAAAGACCACGCTACGAGCGACTATTTTGTCATCAAGGACATCGAAAGCGTAATCTCGCTGAAAGCAGAAACACACAACTTCCCCACCACAGTTGAACCATTCAACGGAGCTTCCACAGGTACCGGTGGCGAAATCCGCGACCGTATGGGTGGCGGTGTAGGCTCATGGCCCATTGCCGGAACAGCCGTTTACATGACTTCTTACCCCCGTCTGGACGGTGGACGCGACTGGGAAGATATTCTGCCCGTGCGTCAGTGGCTCTATCAAACACCCGAACAAATCCTCATCAAGGCCTCTAATGGAGCCTCCGACTTCGGTAACAAATTCGGACAGCCCCTCATCACAGGTTCTGTGCTCACTTTCGAACATCAGGAAAACGGTGAGCAATATGGCTACGACAAAGTTATCATGTTGGCCGGTGGTGTGGGATATGGCACGAAGCGCGACTGCTTGAAGGGTGAACCCAAGAAAGGAAACAAAGTCGTGATGGTGGGTGGCGACAACTACCGCATCGGATTGGGTGGTGGCTCGGTGTCGTCTGTCGACACAGGACGCTACAGCTCCGGCATCGAACTCAATGCCGTGCAGCGTGCCAACCCCGAAATGCAGAAGCGTGCCAACAACTTGGTGCGTGCGCTCTGCGAAGAAGATGTCAATCCCGTGGTTTCCATCCACGACCATGGAAGTGCCGGCCACGTGAACTGCCTTTCTGAACTCGTGGAAGAATGCGGCGGCCTCATTGATATGTCGCAGCTCCCCGTGGGCGACCCCACACTCTCTGCCAAGGAAATCATCGCCAACGAGAGTCAGGAACGTATGGGATTGCTTATTCAGGAAGAGCACTTGGAACACGTGCGCCGCATCGCCGAGCGCGAACGTGCTCCGATGTATGTGGTGGGTGAAACAACGGGAGACGCGCATTTCGCCTTCCAACAAGCCGACGGTGTGCGTCCCTTCGACCTCGATGTGGCTCAGATGTTCGGACATTCGCCCAAGACGGTGATGGTGGACGAAAGCGTTGAAAGAAATTATAAGAACGTTGAATACGATGTTGCCAACGTAGATACATATCTCAGCAACGTGCTTCAACTCGAAGCCGTGGCATGTAAGGATTGGCTCACCAACAAGGTGGACCGTTCCGTTACCGGTAAGGTGGCTCAGCAACAGACGCAAGGCGAATTGCAACTGCCTTTGGCCGACTGCGGAGTGGTGGCACTCGATTACAGAGGCCGTGCCGGTATCGCTACAGCCATCGGACATGCTCCCCAAGCCGGATTGGCAGATCCCGCTGCGGGTTCTGTATTGGCTGTTTCCGAGAGTTTGACCAACCTTGTTTGGGCACCGCTGGCCGAGGGCTTGGACAGCGTGAGCCTGTCGGCCAACTGGATGTGGCCCTGCCGCTCGCAGAAGGGTGAGGACGCCCGTCTCTATCGCGGTGTTCAGGCGTTGAGCGATTTCTGCTGCGCTCTGAAGATTAACGTACCCACAGGTAAGGACTCTCTCTCGATGACGCAAAAATATCCCGGCGGTGAGAAAATCATTTCTCCGGGAACCGTGATTGTCAGCTCGGGAGGTGAAGTGAGCGACATCCGCAAGGTGGTTTCACCCGTTGCGGTGAATGAGCCGAAGAGTAGTTTCTATCACATCGATTTCTCGTTTGACGAACTCCGTCTTGGCGGTTCGGCTTTTGCGCAAAGCCTCGGCTTCGTGGGCAGCGATGTTCCCGGAGTTAAGAACCCCGACTATTTCCGCGATGCCTTCAATGCCGTGCAGCAGCTCGTGGGCAACGGACTCTTGCTGGCCGGTCACGATGTCAGCGCCGGTGGTCTCATCACCTGTCTTTTGGAAATGTGTTTTGCCAACACCGAAGGCGGTATTGAAGTGTCGCTCGACGGTTTCAAGAAAGCCGACCTCGTGAAGGCACTCTTCGCCGAAAATCCCGGCGTTGTGGTGCAGGTGGCCGACAGCAAGAAGGCCGAATTCAAGCAAGTGCTCGACGAAGCCGGTGTTGCTTATGTCAAATTGGGTCGTCCCACCGACGAACGCCACATTCTGGTGGAAAAAGATGAGGCCACCTATCAGTTCGGTATCGATCACTTGCGCGATGTTTGGTACTCCACTTCCTATATGCTCGATACGAAGCAGAGTTTCCACGGTTGCGCAAAGAAGCGTTTCGAGAACTACAAGCAACAACCGCTCGAATTCCATCTGCGTCCCGAATGGAAGGGCACTTTCGAAAACCTCGGCATCACGCCCGAACGTCGCACGCCGAGCGGTGTGCGTGCCGCCATCATTCGTGAGAAGGGCACCAATGGCGAGCGCGAAATGGCTTATGCGCTTTATCTTGCCGGCTTTGATGTTAAGGACGTGATGATGACAGACCTCATCACAGGCCGCGAAACGCTGGACGATATCAACATGATTATGTTCTGCGGCGGCTTCTCCAATAGCGACGTGCTTGGTTCTGCCAAAGGCTGGGCCGGTGCTTTCCTCTATAATCCCAAGGCCAAAGCTGCCCTCGACCGCTTCTATGCCCGTCCCGACACACTCTCGCTCGGTGTCTGCAATGGTTGTCAGCTGATGGTGGAACTCGGTCTCATCAATCCCGAGCACAGCAAGCGCACGCGCATGCTTCACAACGATAGCCACAAGTTTGAGAGTGCCTTTGTGGGTGTTACGGTTACCACCAACCGCAGTGTGATGTTCGGTTCGCTCAGCGGCGATCGCCTCGGCATTTGGGTGGCACACGGTGAAGGTAAGTTTGATTTGCCTTTGGATGAAGATAAATACAACGTGGTGTTGAAATACTCTTACGATGAATATCCCGGTAACCCCAACGGAAGCCGCTACTCGGTGGCCGGAATTGCCAGCCCCGATGGTCGTCATCTCGCCATGATGCCGCACCTCGAACGCGCCTTCTTCCCCTGGCAGAACCCGCACTATCCGGCGGATTGCAAGGGCGATGACGTTACACCGTGGATGGAAGCCTTTGTCAACGCACGCCGTTGGGTGGAAGCGCACAAGGCATAATGAATTTGCAGCACTGAACGCCGCATACCATTAAGGCCGGCGCAAAGTTCCGAGTACATTCCGGAGCTTTGCGCCGGCTTTTTTGTTGAAATGAGTTGCAGTGGCCGAAAACCGGTGGGCATTCCGGAAAAATCTGCAAGGCGTTTAGAAATTTCTACAAGCACTGCAGAATTTTCTAAACGCCTTGCAGATTTTTGCACGTCGCAGTACCGTTTTTTTATCAAAGTGTAAGCTGCAAGAGGCTGCGCTCTGCCGTCATTTCTTTGCACTCCCGGTGCGCTTCTGTTCAGGATAGAAAGAAAAAACAAGTTTTCTCTTTGCTCTCCACTCACCTTGCATTACCTTTGCCTCGTATAAAAGAAACAGCAACGACGCAGGAATTATTATGAACTGGTTGCAAGACACATTTCTTTCGCACAGCGCAGTGCAGGCTGTGATTATCATAAGTTTGATATGCGCCATAGGTTTGAGCCTTGGCAAGATTCGTTTTCGCGGTATCACACTGGGTGTTACCTTCGTCTTTTTCATCGGAATTTTGGCAGGAAGCCTGGGCTTGAGCCTTGACCCTGCAATGTTGGGATATGCCGAAAGCTTCGGCTTGGTGCTGTTTGTCTATACGCTCGGCCTGCAGGTGGGTCCGGGCTTCATCAGCTCGTTCCGCATCGGTGGGCGCGACCTCACGTTGCTCTCCTTGGGCGTGGTGTTGCTTGGCACACTTATGGCCCTCATTCCAGTTTGGGTCGGGCAAGCCGAGCTTCCCGACATGATGGGAGTGCTATGCGGAGCCACCACCAACACTCCGGCACTCGGTGCAGCGCAACAAACGCTCAAACAATTGGGACAGCCCGATTCGGTGGCGGCACTCAGCTGCGCCGTAACTTATCCTCTGGGATTGGTCGGTGTGATTCTGGCATTCATCATCATGAAGGGATGGTTGGTGCGTCGCGAGAAGCCGCAAGTGGATCGCAGCAAGGAAAAAGAAGCCTTCATCGCTTCCTTCCAAGTGCGCAATCCGGCCGTCTTTCATCGCAGTCTGCACGAGGTGGCAGGCTTTGACGAAAGCAAATTTGTGGTGTCGCGCATTTGGCGAAGTGGCAAGGTGATTCTCCCGACGGCCGAAACCGTGATTGAGGAGGGCGACCGCGTGCTTGTCATCACACAGCAGCGATTTGTGGAACAGCTCACCATTTTCTTCGGAAGCATCGACGACACCGATTGGAACAAACAGAACATCGACTGGAATGCTTTGGACAGCAAATTAGTGTCGCAGCGCATTCTCATCACCCGCCCATCCATCAACGGTAAGCACTTGGGCGACCTTCATCTGCGCAACCGCTATGGCGTGAATGTGAGCCGCGTGCAGCGTGCCGGCATTCAGTTGGTTGCCACTCCGCAGCTCACACTTCGCGTGGGCGACCGCGTAACCGTGGTGGGCGAGCAGGAAAGTCTGAAGCGCGTGGCCAAAGAACTCGGAAATGCCGTGAAGCATCTCGACGAGCCCAACATGGTAACCATCTTCATAGGCATTGTGCTCGGATTGGTGCTTGGTTGTCTGCCCATCGAATTCCCGGGCATCAGTTATCCGGTGCGACTCGGCCTCGCAGGAGGCCCGATTATCATGGGTATTCTTATCGGTGCCTTCGGGCCTCGTTTCCACATGGTGGCTTACACCACAACTTCGGCCAACCTGATGTTGCGTTCGCTCGGGCTTTCCATCTATTTGGCCTGCCTGGGACTGGCGGCCGGTGCCGACTTTGTGGAAACCGTGATGCAGCCCCGCGCTTTGTGGTGGATTGCTTACGGATTGCTCATCACATTGGTGCCCGTGATACTGCTGGCTGTGATTTCGGTGAAATGGTCCGGAAAAACCGTAGCCTCGACCGCTGGAATGCTCTGTGGAGCTATGGCCAACCCCATCGCGTTGGGATATGTCAACGACGTGATCCCGGGCGACAAAGCCTCGGTTTCGTATGCCACGGTCTATCCCCTGTGCATGTTCCTGCGAGTGGTGATAGCGCAAGTGGTGGTGATGATGTGGTTCACTTGATGCTGCATTTTCGTAGAAGTTTTCCCAAGACACTTTCATCGTTCAGGAAAATACGCTCCCAATCCTCAATTTTCTATGTTGGTAAAAGTAAACAGCTCCGCGGTCAACGGACTTTCCGCCATGCCCGTTTTCATCGAGATAAACACCCTGCCGGGAAAAGAATTCTTCATGGTGGGACTTCCCGACAACGCAGTGCGTGAAAGCAGAACGCGCGTGGAAAGTGCCTTGTTCAGTTCGGGATACCATCTGCGCGAAGCTAAAATTACTGTCAACTTTGCGCCGGCGGATGTGCGCAAAGAGGGGAGCGGCTATGACCTTCCGCTGGCGGTGGGACTGCTTGCGGCTTCGCACCTGGTGCCCACCGAAGCATTAGAGAACAATGTGTTTACCGGCGAATTGGGTTTGGATGGCAGCATACGCCCCGTGAAAGGAGCTCTGGCCATGGCCATAAAAGCCCGAAGCGAAGGCTATGAATGTTTGTTTGTTCCGAAAGAAAATGTGCGCGAAGCCGTGGTTGTCAACCGCCTCAAGGTGTATGGCGTGAGCTGTCTGAGCGAAGTGGTGGACCATCTGAACGGGCGGCATGTGCTCGAACCCACCACCTGCGACACACGTAAGGAATTTTTCGCCGCACAGGGACATTACACCATTGACTTTGCTGATGTGAAAGGGCAGGAGAACGTGAAGCGCGCCATAGAGGTGGCCGCCGCCGGTGGGCATAATCTGATGCTTGTCGGCAGTCCCGGATGCGGAAAGAGCATGATGGCAAAGCGCATTCCCACCATTCTGCCACCGCTCACACTGGCCGAGAGTTTGGAAACAACGCTCATTCACTCCGTGGCCGGAAAACTCAATCAGAACGTGTCGCTCATCACCGAGCGCCCTTTCCGCGCACCGCACCATACCATCTCCAATGTTGCGCTTGTGGGAGGCGGAACCAATCCTCAACCCGGCGAAATCTCGTTAGCCCACAACGGAGTGCTGTTTTGCGATGAGTTGCCTGAGTTCAGCCGTCCCGTTCTTGAAGTGATGCGTCAGCCGCTTGAGGATCGCAAAATCAGCATCAACCGTGCGAAGTACAGTGTTGACTATCCCTGTTCGTTCATGTTCGTGGCCTCGATGAATCCCTGCCCTTGTGGTTATTACGGCGATCCGGCACACCGCTGCGTTTGCACGCCCGGGCAGATTCAGCGTTATCTGAACCGCATCAGTGGTCCGTTGCTCGACCGTATCGACATACAGTGTGAAATCGATGCCGTGCCGTTTTCCGAAATTTCGCAAGCCCAACCCGGTGAGAAGAGTGAAGCCATCCGCGAGCGTGTGGTGGCGGCACGAAAAATTCAGGAAGAACGTTTCAAAAATCACAAAGGTGTTCACTGCAATGCACAGATGACGGAGAAAATGCTGGAAGAGTATGCCCGTCCCGACCAAAGGGGGTTGGAAATGCTCCGCACGGCCATGGAACGCTTGAACCTCTCTGCCCGCGCTTACAGTCGCATCTTGAAAGTGGCTCGTACCATTGCCGACCTTGACGCTTCTCTCGGAGTGCAGCCGCACCACATTGCCGAAGCCGTGGGATACCGCAGCCTGGACCGCGGCGACTGGGCGGAGCGCGGTGCATAGCCCACATTCATCTCTCTGCGCTACCATCGTTTTTCTGCAAGGCGTTTAGAATTTTTTGCAGTGCTTGTAGAAATTTCTAAACGCCTTGCAGATTTTTGTTCGTGCCCGATGCACTTTCAGAGCCTTTCTATTCTTCTTTTCTCTTCCTTGGCCCGTTGCGCAGAAAGGTGCGAAGGTTTTTCTCCATTTCGTTAAGCCGACTTGTCAAAGCTTGCGCAAAAATGAAGAAAATGTGCAGAAATTATAAAAATACTGCACAGAAATATGTGAAATGTGCAAGCGTGATTTTACTTTTGCCGCCGAAAATCTTAAATACATCACACAAATGACAATGAAACGTTTTCTCGTGGCGCTCATCGGCGCATTTATCTTTGCACTGGGTGCAGAAGCGCAAGTGGCGCAAAACAATCATGGCGACAACATCGTGGGCGAATACCTCACGGACCGAGGTGGTTCGAAGAGCAAGGTTCGCGTAACAAAGACGGGCAACAACACTTATATGGCGCAAGTGTTTTGGGTGGAACACCCTCTGGACAAGCAGGGAAAGAAGCGCAAGGACGTGAAAAACCCTGATAAGAATTTGAGAAGCGTCGACATCGATAAGGTAGTGATTGTGCGCGGCTTGAAATACGATGCCGAGGACAAAGAATGGGGCGATGCAAAAATCTACGACCCTTCGAAAGGTATCCGCGTCAATGTTACGGCTGAGTTTGTGGGACCTAAGAAATTGAAACTGCGCGGCACGGTTCTGGGTATAGGTACCACGCTCTATTGGACCAAGATTAAATAATTCCGTCTCTCATCGACGGAACAGCATACTGCTAAAGTGTCATCATAGCACAAGCGGAGCATTCTTGGTGCTCCGCTTGTGTTTTTTTATGTGCTGACAGCAAAAGTTCAATCAGTTGCAGGAATATCCGTCTTGCTCTGCCCGTTCACGCATGCGCCGGATGCGTTCGTCAAAGTCGGGGTGCGAAGAAAAGGCATACAGCAGCTTTGCGTATTTTGTGCTTCCGCTTTTTTCGGAGAGGGATTTCAGTTTTTTGAAAGCCTTGCCCATGGCCCACGGATTGCGGCCGCATTTTTTCAGAAACTCATATCCATAATCGTCCGCTTGTCGTTCATGTTGGCGCGAGTGTTTGGCAGAAATCATACTTTCGCCCAGACTGCTCCACGACGAGGCCGAAAATTCAGCCCAGGTGTCGCTGAAACTGCCGAGTGCATCCGAGGCTGCGCTGCGCAGCAGAGCGTCTTGCCAAGACTTCTTGGAGTGGCGCAAGGCCACGTGTCCGATTTCGTGGCCAAGTACTCCCAACAATTCATCGTCCGAGAGAGCATCCATCAGTGCCGAGTAGACGCGCACGCTTCCATCGGGGCAAGCAAAGGCATTGACTTCGGTAGTTTTGTAAACCTTGAAGTTAAGTTTAATCCCATCCGCAGCATTCATCCCCTTGGTGAGCCGTTTCAGCCGTTGCGTGTAGGCACTGCTCGCACTGCATACGGTGTTTTTCTTGTCCATGGCAGCCACACTCTCCTTTACGGCTGCGGCCAACTGCTCGTCGGTGAGGGTGATGGCCTGTCCGGCTTTCGCGAGTCCGGAGAGTATGCGAAGAAGTGAGGACTGTGCCGGCATAGCAGTGGCGCAGAGAAAGAAAATCAGCAACGCAGAGAGCTTTTTCGTAAAGTGTTTTCGTGTCATTAGGGTGTGTTCTTGGGAAAAATGAAATTGCGTGCAAAGATAATACATTTGGGAAAACAACTTTGCCAAAGGCTTTCGGAGATGAAAAAAACCTATCTTTGCCCGTTGAAAACCATACATAAATAATTATAAACTATGCGTAAAACATTCTTATTCCTTTTTGCGACTTTTTGTAGCCTGGGCGCAGCAGCGCAAACCGTGCTCTTCCACACCGGCGACAGCACGGGCTATCCTTATCGCATTCCGGCGATTGCCGCCACAGCCAAGGGCAAACTTGTGGCCCTGACGGACCTGCGTCCCTGCGGCAACGACATTGGTTATGGTCGCGTTGACATTCTCAGTCGCACAAGCCACGACAACGGCAGCACGTGGGGCGCACCGCAAGCCGTGCTCACGGGAACGGGCAGCGGGCCTGAAACCGGTTATGGAGATGCCTGCCTGGTGGCCGACAAGCAACGTGAAGAATTGCTGTTGGTGTGCGTGTCGGGCGATGTGAGCTATTGGCAATCGCGCGTGGAACACAGCCAACGTTTGGTTTCGACTCGGGCAAAATGGAACAAGAAGCAGCAAAAGTGGGAGTGGGAGAAACCGCTTGATCATACGGCACACATTTATCATGACTTGTTCGGCGGACGCATCAACGGCCTGTTCATGGGTTCGGGACGCATCTGCCAGTCGTCGCAGGTGAAGGTGGGAAAATACTACCGCCTCTACGGAGCACTCTGCACGCACAAGGGCAACTTTGTGCTCTATTCCGACGACTTCGGTCGCACGTGGGATGTGTTGGGCAGTGCTACTGAAAGTTGTGCTCCCAAGGGCGACGAACCCAAGTGCGAAGAGTTGCCCGACGGATCTGTGTTGCTGAGCAGCCGCAAGCACGGCGGTCGTTATTTCAACGTGTTCCGCTATTCCGACATCAAGACGGCAAAAGGCGCATGGGCCACTGCCGTTGACAGCCGTGAGGCCGTGGGAGGCATCAGCAATGAGGGAACTCCCTGCAACGGAGAGGTGCTCATCCTTCCCGTGCGCAACGCCGACGGCAAGCGCACCACATTGGCACTGCAGAGCATTCCGGCCGGTCCGGGTCGCAGCAACGTGACGATATATTGGAAAGAACTGGCCTCACGCGCCGATTATGCCACTCCCTACGGCTTTGCCGCCGGCTGGCAGGGCAGCTATCGTGTGAGCGACAAGGGTTCAGCTTATTCCACCATGGTGCAGCAACCCGACGGACGCATTGCTTTCTTCTATGAAGAGGAGCCGGGCTATTACCAAATGGTGTATCGCGCGCTCACACTCGACGAAATCACCGGCGGAAAGTTTCGCTCGATGAAGAAATAAGCCGGGGTGAAACGCTCAACCCTTTGCGGAAAAATCTGCAAGGCGTTTAGAAAATTCTACAAGCACTGCAGAATTTTCTAAACGCCTTGCAGATTTTTGTACGTCGCAGGTCCGTTTTTCCGGCAAAGCGTCATGATGTTTCACAAATGTCTCAGCTGTTTGGTTGCGGCACAACAAAGCCCACAGATGCATGGCGCGTCTGTGGGCTTCGTTGTGTTGTGATTGCTTGTCGCGAGGTTATTCGCGGATGTCCATCTCGTCGAGCACGTAACTGCTTCCGCCGAACATGTCAAGCAGGAAGAGAACGTAGCGAATGTCTACGTTGATGCAGCGTTGCAACGCCGGATTGAAGCGAAGGTCGCTGGAAAGGCTCTCGATGTTTCCGTCGAAAGCTATGCCGATGAGTTCGCCGCGCGCATTCATCACGGGTGAACCCGAGTTGCCTCCGGTGATGTCGTTGTTGGAGAGGAAACATACGGGCAGCTTGCCGTTGGGCAGCGCATAGCGTCCGAAGTTGCCTTCGAGCCAGAACTTGCGCAATTCCTCGTTCATCACGTAATCGGGGTCGCGCGGATTTTCTTTTTCAAGCATTCCGTCGAGCACTGTCTGCCAACCATATTCCACGGCATCGCGCGGTGAGTATCCGCCCACGTGGCCGTAAGTCATGCGGAGGGTGAAATTGGCATCGGGAGCCTTGCTCCAGTCGTACATCTCGCAGAGGCCGCGTGTGTAAATCTTATCCAGCTCCGCGCGCTTTGTCTGGTAAGCCTTGAGCGCACCGCTGTAGCGTGCCAGGGTCTGATGGTATTCGTTCCAGTGGCGTGTGAAAGGATCGGCCTCCAGCACCTCGCGCGACGGGTTTTGCAGGAAAGCTTCCACCGAGGTACGGCTGCGGAACAGGGAGTTCTCGTAGAGATCGGCATAGTGCGCCTTGGCAGTGGCTGCATCCTTGAGGAAAGAAGGCGTCATGCCCAGACGGTTGTACTTCAACCAATAGGGATAAAGCAGCTCCATGGTTTGACGGTCGAAGTCCAAGTCTGTGTTTCCGGCCGCTAGGTCATACCATTTCAGCAACTTGGTGCGAGCAGCATCGATTTCCTTTGTCTTTCCGCTTTCGACGGCTTTCAGGAACTCATAGAAAGCATCTGTCTTGATGTAGAAACCTTGCTGACCCACGGTGTATTGCAGGAGGAAAAAGTCGTGAAGCGTGTCTTCAACGGCCGCTACCAGTGAGTCGATGCGGTCGATGATGTTGAGATATTCGGGCTTGCCACTGCGTGCGGAAAACTCGCGGAACGCCTTTTCTTCGGTGTGCTTGATGTTCATCAGACCGGTTTTCTTCACGCTCTCGTTCATGCCTCCGTAATTCTTCACCATGTTGCCGAGGCTCATATACTCGTCGGCCAATTTCAGGTTGGCCACACTGTCGCGGTCCATGAGTGCTTTCATGAAATCGAGCTGTGCTTCGCCGGCCAGGTTGATGGGGAAGTTCTGACTCTGTGTGCGGAGATGCACTTCAGAGGCGGTGAGATAGCGGCTGGTGCGGCCGGGGAAACCCATGATCATGGTGTAGTCGGCATTCTCCACGCCTTTCAGCGAAATGGGGAGGAACTTTTTGCACTTCAGCGGCACATTCTTGTCGCTGTAGGCCGCAGGCTGACCATCCTTGTCGGCATAGATGCGAAACATCGCGAAGTCTGCGTTGTGGCGCGGCCACATCCAGTTGTCTTGGTTGAAGCCGAACTGTGCGATGTTCTGCGGCGGATTGGCCACCAAACGCACGTCGGAGAATTGTTGTTCGTAAAAGAGATAATACTCATTGGCAGCGAAGAAGGGCACGATGCGAGCCACGATGCCTTTCTTCTTTTTCAAGTCGCTCTTCTTATGGAGTTCGGTTGCCAAGGGGGCAAGGAAACTTTGGCTCTGTGCGGTGTACTCGTCAACACCTGCCTTGCGAGCAGCTTCGTTCACCTGTTCCGTAACATCCACAATGCGCAGCACAAAGGTGAAGGTGAGGTTGGGAACGGGTAATTCCTCCGAGCGATTACGGGCAAAGTATCCGTCTTGCAGATAGTTATGCTCCATTGTGCTCATGGCATGCACAAAGCCGAAGCCGCAATGGTTGTTGGTGAGGATGAGTCCGTCGGGCGAAACCACCTCGCCCGTGCAGCCACCGCCAAACTGCCCGATGCATTCGCGCAGAGAGGGCGAAGCCTCGTCATAGAGTTGGTTGGCAGGCATCTGCAAGCCGGCCTTGCGCAGCGAGTCGGCAAGGTGCTGACGCTCCATCAGTTTGAGCAACCACATGCCCTCGTCGGCGTGGGCTGCCGTCAGGCCCAGCACGAAGGCCAGGCAGAACGAAAAGATTTTCTTCATGTTTGTATGTGTTTTGATGATTGATAAGCGAATTTCGGGGCGAATTTACAAAGAAATACCGCGCAGGGCAACACTGCAGCATGGCGGTCGATGAATTTCGTTTATGTTTCAAGCAAAATGGCATGGCTTTTCCCGATTTTCTGCAAGCACTGCAAAAAATCCTGCAAGCACTGCAGAATTTTCTAAACGCCTTGTAGATTTTTGCACACCGAAAGCCCGTTTTTCAGACAAAGTGTAAGCAAAAACCGCAAGCCGTGAAGAGGCAACAGCACTGAAAACAGAGTTTTTGTTTGGTGCTTCAAGATTATTGCCTTACCTTTGGCACATATTATGCCTTGGTGTGCCGTTTTCGGACGGAGACCGCATAATTCCCTGTTGCGAAAAACAATTATTCTAAAAACATTAAACGATATGCGAAAAACACTTTTCACCTGTCTGTTAGGAGCTTTCGCGCTCCAAGCAGCCGCTCAGGTAACTCCGCTCGACGGATTTGCTTACAGCGACATCGTGCAGGCACCCACCGGAAAGGAATGGGAAAATCCCGAACAGTTGTCGCTCAACAAGGAGCAGCCACATGCATGGTTCTTCTCCTTTGCCGACACCGAAAGTGCGCGTCGCGTGCTTCCGGAAAACAGCACCTATTGGAAGTCGCTCAATGGTGAGTGGCGTTTCCATTGGGTGGGAAACCCCGATGAACGCCCTCTGGACTTCATGAAACCCGATTTCGACGATTCGGGATGGGCACGCGTGCAAGTGCCGATGAACTGGAACGTTGTCGGCATACAGCCCGACGGAACACAGAAATGGGGTACGCCCATCTACTCCAACCAGCGCGTGATTTTCCAACACACCGTGAAAGTGGACGACTGGCGCGGCGGCGTGATGCGTACGCCTCCCACCCATTGGCCCACCTATAAGCACAGAAACGAAGTGGGCTCTTATCGCCGCACCTTCACCATTCCCGCAGGTTGGCAAGGACGCGAGATTTACCTCAACTTCGACGGTGTGGACTCTTTCTTCTATCTCTACATCAACGGACGCTATGTGGGCTTCTCAAAGAACTCCCGCAACGTTGCTTCCTTCGACATCACACCCTATCTCGTCGAGGGTGAAAATGTGCTGGCCGCAGAGGTATATCGCAACAGCGACGGCTCGTTCCTCGAAAGTCAGGACATGTTCCGTCTCCCCGGTATCTTCCGTACCGTGAGCCTCACAGCCAAACCCAAACTCCAGGTGCGCGATCTCGTGGCAAAACCCGAGCTCGACGCTACTTAAACCAATGGTTCGCTCAACATCACAGCCTATGTGCGCAACCTCGGTGCCAAGAAAGTGAAGAAACACACACTCACTTACACACTCTATGCCAACGACCTCTACTCCGACACCAACCATAAGGTGGAAGGCGTATCGGCAAAC
>JAEIGA010009232.1_pt1 | contig 14917 bp, 12 predicted proteins | sample 9270691 | NCBI WGS metagenome assembly JAEIGA01 (sample SAMN17057246, study PRJNA624740) | gut metagenome | biome: biome; isolation source: fecal sample | host: Bos grunniens | place: China: Xizang | collected 2019
GAGCGACATCTTGCGTATCCTCGGTCCTACCAAGGTTCAGGAGTACATCGTGAACGAGGTACAGGAGGTATACCGTATGCAGGGTGTGAAGATCAACGACAAGCACTTTGAGGTTATCGTGCGCCAGATGATGTCGAAGGTTAAGATTGAGGATCCAGGTGATACTCGCTTCTTCGAGGATCAGGTTGTTGACAAGTGGGAGTTCATGGATGTTAACGACGAGCTTTACGATAAGGTTGTTGTTACTGCCGCTGGTGGCTCGCAGAATGTTCAGCCAGGCCAGATCATCTCATTGCGTAAGTTGCGTGACGAGAACTCGGCACTCAAGCGTCGTGATATGGCATTGGTTGAGGTTCGTCCTATCGTTCCTGCAACATCTAACCAGGTTCTTCAGGGTATCACACGTGCTGCATTGCAGACATCAAGCTTCATCTCTGCAGCGTCGTTCCAGGAGACTACTAAGGTTCTTAACGAGGCAGCCATCCAGGCTAAGTCTGACGACCTTGTAAACCTCAAGGAGAATGTTATCACTGGTAACCCAATCCCTGGTGGTACTGGTCTTCGTGACTACGACGACTTGGTTGTAGGTTTGAAGAGCGACCTCGAGTAATTTGAAACTATAAGGCAGCATCTACTGCCGCTAACAATAAATCCCGACAATGAGCAGTACGTCGAGTACAGCCCATCGTCGGGATTTTTGTCGAGCGTTGTATCTTGTATTACTGGGTATTGTGGGTATAGTTGGGTATTATGGGTTACTATGTGTTAACATGAGTTACTATGAGTTTCTATGCGCACGCATATTACCCCATCGAAACTCATTTTACCTCATCGAACCTTATGATTACCCATTCTCCCTATATTTTTTAGTAGTTCTCTCTAATTTCCCTTGTTTGTTTGTCATGTTGAGCGAAAGCGAAACATCTCGCAGTTTGAGCTAACTGAGAGATTCTTCACTATCGTTCAGAATGACATGGGCAACGAGCAGTCGGCAGCCGATGAAATAGACAAGAAAAGGAGAGTCTAACCACCGTTAAACTCTCCATAACTCTATGCCATCACCCCGCTAATTACGATATGTAATTTCGTAAACCGTCTGACTTTCAGGTATAAGTGCCTCGCTTTTGTACTCAGTCTCCTCGATTCTATTTCCTTTGGAGTCGTATTCGTAAATAGTCTTATCGTTCAACGAACCGTCTGAGTTGTAGTAAGCTCTCTCAATTATATTTCCTTGGGAGTCGTATTTATAAATAAACTTATAATCCAACGAGCCGTCAGAGTCGTACCAAGCTCTCTCAATCATATTTCCTTGGGAGTCGTATTTATAAATCTTCTTCCAAAATAATGAGCCATCAGAGTCGTACTCAGCTCTCTCACTCATATTTCCTTCGGAGTCGTATTTATAAATCTTCTTACAAACTAATGAGCCATCTGAGTTGTATTCCGCCTCCTCGATTCTATTTCCTTTTGAGTCGTATTTATAAATATCCTTCCACGATAACGAGCCGTCAGAGTTGTATGTCGCCTCCTCAATCATATTCCCTTTTGAGTCGTATTTATAAATATCCTTCCACGATAACGAGCCATCTGAGTTGTACCAAGCCTCCTCAATTATATTTCCTTTGGAGTCGTATTTATAAATATCCTTCCACGGTAACGAGCCGTCAGAGTAGTACTTAGATCTCTCACTCATATTTCCTTCGGAGTCGTATTTATAAATCTTCTTACAAACTAATGAGCCATCTGAGTTGTACCGAGCCTCCTCAATCACATCTCCCGCTGCGTTGAAGTAATATTTGCAGCTACTATCAACATCCCCTCGTATAAGCTCTCCGAACCTATCTTTGAGTTCATACGTTGTTATAATTACCGACTCAACATCGCCATAAAGCGGAATATACTCAGGCCAAAATTGACGCTTAGGAGGCTCGCCATTGGCTAAAGCTGATGAGCTAAACAGAGCCACAAGAGCGATGACAGATAGCACAAATAGACGTTTCATAGTTTGTGTAGTTGGTTGCAAATATTTATTCTTTACTTTCGTTAAGAATGACACCGTCAATGAGCTGTCGGTGGCAACGAAAAAATATTACTCATTACTAATTCCTCGCTACTCATTATAAAAAAGCGTCGCAGACACCTTACTTTTCACCTCTCACCTCTCACTTTTATCGCACCATGCTAAGTATCGCCTCGGCACACTTTTCTGGCTCCTCGATAAAGCCCATGTGGCCAGACTCCTCGAGCCATACAATGCGTGCCTCGGGGTGTGTGCGCTCGATCTCCTCGGCCTGCTCATTAGGGATATAGTGGTCGTGGCGGCCGAGGATAAACATGTGAGGCACTGATGATTGGCGTAGCTGCTCGTCACGGTCTTTGCGCTCGATCATGCCGCCAAGGATGGCTATAACGCCCTCGTCCTCGGTAATCTCGATAAGCTCCTCGAGGTCGTCAATCCAATCTTTGAGGCGCTTAGCGTTCTGGGGTGCAAAGCCCGCATGTGGCACAAGGCGTGCCATCATACTCTTCTTGCCCGCCTTGACAAGCTCGATCTCTCGGCGGCGGCGGTCGCACTTCTCCTCCGAGTCGGCAGTAGCAAACGAGCTGAGGAGGGTGATTGAGTCGAGCCTATCGCTATAGTTGTCGAGCATGGCGAGTGCCACGTAGCCACCCATCGAGTGGCCCACAACCGAGTAGCGCTTGATGCCGAGAGCCTCCATAGCCTTAGCTACGCAGTCGGCCAAATACTCCATCGTGTGTACCTCGCCCTGGATTAGCGATATGCCATGTCCTGGCAGGTCGAGCGTGACAACACGCACATCCTTATAAAGTAGGGGCACAAACTCCTCCCACACAACCATCGACTCGAGGTATCCGTGTAGCAGAACCACACACTTATCGCCCTTCTCGGAGTCGGCAACATGCATCGGCGTATCGCCAGCCATTATAAACTTCTCAACCATATAGCGTAAGCTTTAATAATTTTCTTTTACAATATTACAAAAATTTGGGCAGTTGTGCAACAAGCGGCAACAAAATTTCTTGATAGTAGGGATAATTTTTTGTTGTCGTCAAAAAAAATTGTAACTTTGAGCGAATATAGGCTAACTTTTTAGGGCCGCTATATTTTGTATTTATGTGCACAGGACGAGAATTTGAGATAATAAAGTGTCATGGCTCGGCTAACGATTTTATTATGATTGACGTTAGTCGTGATGCCGAGTTGCAGAGTGTCGACTGGGAGGCTTTTGCACGTGTGGCATGTGACCGCAATAGTGGCATCGGCAGCGATGGCTTGCTTCTTGTTGTTAAGAACGATGAGGGCATCTACGGCATGGACATGCTCAACCCCGATGGTACGCATGCCGAGATGTGTGGCAATGGCATTCGTTGCGTAGCCCGCTTGGCATACGAGCGTGGCTATCTCGATAGCGGAGTTCTGTTCTCGTCGGATAGGCTCTTTCGCATAGGTCGCCAGGAGGCTCTTGCCCAGGGCATTGACACCTTCTCGGTGGAGATAGCCATCGACCTAAAGAGTCGTAGCTTTGGCTTTGCGAGCGATGGTAAGCCTTTTATCGCCCAGAAGATCGAGGCCTTAGATCCCGAGCTAAGGTTTACGGCGCTCAACCTGGGTAATCCTCATATCGTTGTTGAGGTCGATGCCATCGACATGGAGCTTTTAGAGGCTCTTGGTCAGAGGGTTAAGCATCTCAAGCAGGAGTTCCCCGATGGCATAAACGTGTCGTTGTATGAGCGTCGCTCGGCTAACGAATTATTTGTTGCCACCTACGAGCGAGGTGCTGGCATAACCATGTCGTGTGGCACTGCGATGACTGCCTCGGCGACGGCTGCAGCACTGCTTGGTCGTACCAATGTTGGCGAGTGCATCAATGTCATGAATCGTGGTGGTAAGGTGTTCTGCACTACACGCATCGACAGTCAGATGCCTGTGACAACGCTTGCTGGCAACGCAACCTTCGAGTGGTGGGGTAGTGCATGCTTCGATGGCGAGAGGTTTAGTCACTCGGTAGATCATGTTACTGGCGAGCAGCAGTTGTGGCAAGAGTTTGTAGATAAGTTGAATAGGTAGGCTATGAGTCGTAGTTTTGTACGTTATATACTCCTTTTGGTGGTGGCACTCTCATTTGCTGCTTGTAACATCACGCGCTATATTCCCGAGGATCAGCTGCTTATCAAGAGGGTGAAGATTGAGCCCGACGAAGCTACGCCACGCCACGAGCGTATCACCGACGAGAACGACAACCTGAAGAGGTATATTCGTCAGACAAAAAACAAGCGTTTCTTGGGTATAAACATCTTTATCTGGCGATACGAGCGTGCTAAGATGCATCCTCGCTTGACTAAGGATGGCGAGATTCGAGAGGTGGGCGAGGAGCCACGTTATATCGACATGGAGCTTACGGATAGATCGGTGCAAAATCTTGCCACCTATATGCGTCTTCAAGGCTACTTCTCATCTTCGGTTACTGTGGACATCGACACCCTGCCTCGTCGCCGTGTGATTGTTACCTACAACCTGCACCAGGGGCAGCCTACACGTATTAGGCATATCGACTATGAGTTTCGCGACTCGTCGCTGCGCTCGATAATTCTCGCCGACACGCAGCATCGACTTATTAACCCGGGCGATGTTCTTGCTATCACCGAGCTCGACGCCGAGCGTAAGCGTATTGTCGACTCGCTGAACAATCGTGGATACTACGACTTTAACATCACAAACATCCTCTATAAGGTTGATACCATTGGTCATAAGGACAAGGCTGATGTGTGCATGGTTATTGAGCGCAAGCATGTTACGGATGAACGAGGTGTGGATATACCTGTTGACCATTCGATATATCGTATCAACAATGTTAATGTCTATCCTCTCGGCAGTGACGATAAGCGTGCTCTCTACGACACAGTGTCGTATGGTGGCATAAACATAATCAGCACTCCCGACTCACCATTTATGTTGCGTGACATAGTTCTGCGTCGTGCCACCCTTGTGCAGCCCAACTCGTTGTATAGTGCCAGCGAGAATCAAGAGACCTTTAATAAGTATTTGCAGCTCGGCGTATTTCGTAACGTAAAGATGGACTTTAAGCCCGTTGCTGCGTTAACTCATAACGTGACCTATGTAGGCAGCGATGGCACTAAGCAGGAGGAGTTTGTCGATGTCAGCGAGAAGTATCTCGACCTCAATATCTCTTGTACGCCCTCAGACAAGCATAGCGTGAAGGCCGATGTCGAGGCTTCGCTCACCTCTAAGTTTTTTGGTCTTGGTGCAACCGTAGGCTACTCTAACAACAATCTGTTTCATGGTGCTGAGGCGTTCGACGTGGCAGCCCGTGTTGGCTGGGAGTTCATGTATCCTAAATATAACTCTAAGCCAAGTATCGAGATTAACCTAACGTCTGGAATCACCTTCCCACGCTTTGTGCTCCCTCGTTATAGGTATAAGGAGCATATCTTGCAGCCCCGCACACGCCTCGAACTCGCTTTCGACTATCAAGATCGTTCCTACTATCGTCGTAACATATCTACTCTTCGTTGGGGATATTCGTGGCGTAGAGGTGATTACAACTCCTTTGCAATCAACCCCATAGATATCGATTGGATTGATGTGAAGAGTGTCGACGATAAGTTCCTGGCTGACATCAACAACCAGTATCTCAGAACCTCGTTCAAGTCGCAGCTGAATGCTGGACTCACTGCATCGTATCTCTATAACGATCAGAAAACCAACGACGTAGTATATGCTGGTAGAATATTTAGCTTCAACCTCGAGACATCGGGTAATGTGCTTCATGGCATCCAGACGCTCTTCACGAGGGCAGATGCCGCAAAGGACTACTACAAGGTTTTCGGCATTCGCTATTCGCAATATGTGCGTGCCGAGATAAATTGGAGCCAAACATATAGCCTTGGCAACAAGATGGCTATTGCCTATCGTTTATTCGGTGGTGTTGGCCCTACGTATGGCAACTCAAATGGAATCTCTATCCCCTTCGACAAGATGTTCTTTGTTGGAGGCCCTAACTCGATGCGTGGCTGGGCGCCACGTACCCTTGGCCCTGGTGGCTCTCCCGAGGTGGGCGATACGCTCTATCCTGCGCAGGTGGGCGACATGCGCCTCGAGGCTAATGTTGAGTTCCGTTTCCCTGTGTGGCTACGTCTTAACTCCGCCGTTTTCTTCGATTTGGGTAATGTGTGGTATCTTCGCAACTACGAGGGTGTTGATCCTGCAGCTGTGTTCCACGCTAAGAACTTTGTTAAGCAGCTTGGCTTTAACACCGGCGTTGGTCTGCGTTTAGATGTCAAATATGCGATTCTCCGTTTCGACCTTGGTATTCAGCTCTATAACCCTGGTCGTCCCTCTGGCGAGCGATGGATTAACGACTTTAAGTTTCGTAATATGGCGATTAGTGTTGGTGTAGGCTACCCATTTTAATTTGTTGTGATAAGTGGTCGATTGCGTCCCCTAACAAAAAATCCCGACAATGAGCAGTACGCCAAAGTACAGCCCATCGTCGGGATTTTTGCCGAGTGTAGCACTCGACACACTTCTAACAACAAATTTAGGGTGATAAGGTGTCATCTTCGGCACCAAGCTCATTGTCCTGAAAGGGGATGTACGACAAGTACACCCCCTTCCATGCCAACTTCGACTTGTTACCAAATCTAACACCTTCTAACCCTAAAATATTGGGCGGTAAGCACGTGTTTATTTTGCCGAGTGTAGCACTCGATACACTTCTAACAACAAATTTAGGGTGATAAGGTGCCATCTTCAGCACCAAGCTCATTGTCCTGAAAGGGGATGTACGACGAGTACACCCCCTTCCATGCCAACTTCGACTTGTTGCCAAATCTAACACATTCTAACCCTAAAATATTGGGTGGTAAGCACGTGTTTATTTTGCCGAGTCTATAATTAGTAGAGAGTAATCAGTAACATCGAAAGGTATTACTAATTACTATCTACTCACTACTAATTTCTATATCTCCACCAGCCTATTTTTTATGGCGTAAACCACCAAGTTGGCGGTGTTGCGGCAGCCGGTCTTTTCAAGAATGTTGGCTCGGTGTTTGTCGACCGTGCGCTTCGAAATAAATAGCTTGTCGGCAATCTCCTGGTTCGATAGTCCTCGACACACCTCCACCAATATCTCTATCTCACGATCCGAGAGTGCATCCTCCTCATTAGGCGTTGTTATAGCCAATCGGCTCATGTTGCGTGTCAGCGACTCGAGAAGCGTAGGACTAAAATAGCTATCGCCGTTGAACACCGTGTTTACTGCTCCATATACCTCCTCGATGTTAGAATCTTTGAGCAAGAAGCCGCATGCTCCGCACTCCATCATCAGGGTGTAGAAGTGCTCGTCGCCATACATCGACAATGTTATTATGCGCAACTTGGGACGCTCGGCCAAGGCACGACGTGTGGTCTCCGAACCATCAAGGCCAGGCATCGAGATGTCCATGAATACGACGTCGACATCTATTGTGGGGAGTAGTCGCAGAAACTCCTCGCCCGAGCCTACACTGCTAACAACCTCGAAGCTGTCGTGCTGCGAGAGCAGGCCTGCAAGACCTGTGCGAAAGAGCGTGTGGTCGTCGACAAGGGCTATTTTAATTCTTCTTTCCATTACGTTCCAATTTTTTTAGTTGTCTATACTTGCGCTTTGCAGGCTGAGGCACATTGCCATTTACCGACACCTCGAAGTGTGCCGACATGCCACAACCAGGCTTGCTGTTAAAGCGCAGGCTACCGCCAAGCGACGATATTCGTGATTTCATGTTTGAGAGTCCCATGCCGCTATTTATGCTCTCTTTGTACGAGAAGCCGCAGCCATTATCGCTATACACTACGGCGATGCGCCCATTGTTTAACGCCAATGATATGTTAATTGTTGTGCACGACGAGTGTTTTAGTGAGTTGTTTATAAGCTCGCAGACGACTCTATATATAATAACCTCGATGTTCGAGTCGAAGCGTTCATCACGCAGCTGGGTGTTGAACACTATCTTCACATTGTGAAGAGTTACTATGCGGTCGACAAAATTTTTGATGCCTCGAGCCAGTCCGAAGCTGATGAGCACATGTGGCGATAGGTTGTTCGATATCTCACGTAGCGAGCGAATAGCCTCGTCTATGACAGCTGCGGTGTTGTCGAGCGTGGCTCTATCTTTGTCGTTAAGCTCGCTCTTAGATAGCGACGATAGCGACATCTTGGCTGAGGAGAGCAGTGGTCCTAAGCCGTCGTGCAGATCTCGTGAGATGGATGCTCGTGAGCGCTCCTCGGTGCGTAGCACAGCTGTGAGCAGTCGGTTTTCGAGCAGTCGACGGTGGTATGACACCCTGTCGACATGGTTTACGAGCAGACGTGCACAAACGACACTTATCGACAGGCATACCGACACGAGGATGCCTATCCATGCGTAGGTGTAGTCTGAGATTTGATAGCCGTCGAACGACAACAGCTGCATTATGCGCTCGGAGCTTAGCGCCAGCAAGGTGATGATACACGAGATCCACAATGCGCTGTACTTAGTCTCACGAATAAGCATCAGAGCAATGACCACAGCAACGAGCTGCATCACGATGCCAACAACCATTAATATCTCGACACCAGTCATACGCTCTATTTTATTACTCCATCGAGGCTTTTAAGCATGTTGTAGTCGGTCATGTCAACTTGCACGGGAACTACCGACACGTAGTTGTGTGCCAATGCCCACTCGTCGCTATCCTCAGCTTGGGGCTCAGCATTCTGGAATGCTCCCGTGAGCCAGAAGTAGTCACGGCCGTGAGGATCTTTATGAGCATAGAACTCCTCACGCCAGAAGCCTCGTGTTTGGCGACATAGGCGTATGCCCTTGATCTCTTGGGCAGCGCAGCGAGGGACATTCACGTTTAGGCACAGTGGACGAGGTAGCTGCTCCGAGGCATCGAGCACCGAGGCGATAATCTTACGAGCTGCCTCCACAGCGCCCTCAAAGTCGGCATCGGCATCGTGGTCGTCGACAGAAAGGCCGATGGCAGGGATGCCATAAAGACTTCCCTCGATGGCAGCACCCATAGTTCCAGAGTACATGACATTTATGGCGGCGTTCGAGCCGTGATTAATACCCGAGATTACGAGGTCTATCTTATGCTCGTGGAAGATATGGTCGAAGGCGATCTTTGCGCAGTCGACAGGCGTGCCCGATAGTGCATATATGGTAACACCCTCGCTCTCCTCTACTTTGCGGATGAATAGCGGCTGGTTGATGGTGATAGCCTGGCTCATGCCACTCTGCACCTTGTCGGGAGCTATTGCCACAACATCGCCAAACTCACGGGCAAGGTTTACGGCTGCACGAAAGCCCTTAGAGAGATAGCTATCGTCGTTGGTTAGAAATATGAGTCTTTTCATTTTAAGCTTAGATATTATCCTACATATACGCTGTCGTCCTCGGTTGAGGCGTCGAGGCGTATAGCGATCATTATAAGTATTGTTGAGGCCACGAGCGATGAACCGCCATAGCTCATTAGTGGCAGTGGGATACCCATCACCGGCATAAGACCTATGGTCATGCCTATGTTAACCCATACGTGGAAGAGCAGGATTGAGGCTACGGAGTAGCAGTAAACACGCCCGAAGGGCTCTTTTATGCGTTCGCCCATGCGCATGAGGCGCAGTATGAGGCATACGTATAGCATGACAACAAATGTAGTGCCCATGAAGCCCCACTCCTCGCCTACGGTGCAGAATATAAAGTCAGTATGTTTCTCGGGCACGTAGTCATACTTGATCTGTGTGCCATCCATAAATCCTTTGCCAAACATGCCGCCCGAGCCTATGGCAATGAGCGACTGGTTGACATTGTAGTCGATACCTTGGGGGTCGCTCTTCACGCCTACAAACGTGAGTATTCTATCCTGCTGGTGTGGCTTAAGTTTCGAGAACATGAAGTCGGTAGTTGGCACAAAGAGCATGGCATAGACAAACATGATGATGGGCCACAGGAGCGACATAGCACGCATCTTGATAGCTATAAAACCGAGAATGACAACCGCTATTGAGCAGATAATCATGAGCGCAGTATAGCCACTCATAGGCGTAAGCACGCATAGCAGCAACACCGCCAAAAATATGAGGGCGAGGAAGCTGATATGTCCACCCACAGCGCCATTTTTTAGCATGTTGTATATGGTGAATGCGATGATGAGTGTTGTGAATAACGCCTCAGGAGTGAAGATGAACGATGCGATAAATAGGAATACGGTGAATATCAGCGGGAAGTAGATATACTTAGTGATACCCTCACGAATGAACACAAACAAGAATGAGCATAGCACCAATCCCGAGCCAGTGTCGTTTTGCAGGATTATTATGGCTAACGGTATGAGTATCACGCCCGCCACCTTGAAAAGGTCTTTGAGGCGGTTGATGTTGAACGAGTAGTCGCTCATCACACGAGCCAGCATCAGCGCTGTGGCAATCTTGGCAAACTCTACGGGCTGCACCTTAATGCTGCCAAATTTGAGCCATGCACGAGCACCATTTGTCTCGTCACCTATGGGAGTGAAGCATGTCAGCAGCAGCAATATGCCCACGATGAATGCTGGATAGGCAAACATGTGGAAGTAGCGGCGCTCGAGAAGCAGTACCACGAGGGCCACAACCCACGATATGCCTGCCCACATAATCTGTTTGACGTAGTTGTGCTTAAACGAGAATATGCCACCAACCTCCGGATCGTACGATGCCGAGGTGATACATAGGATTCCCACCAAGACAAGAGCAAAGTAGAGGCCGAGAGCCACAATGTCGACACGCCCGAAGAGCGATCCCGAATTGCGACTCGATGTGTAGCCTGCCGAGAAATTATATTGCGATAACATGTGTTCTACTTTTTAGGGTGTTCCTTATCGTATTTGCGCTGCTTGGCATCGTAGTAGCCATAGTCGATCTTATTGTTGAGCACTTTTTGCAACAATTCGGGACGCTTTATTGTGTCGGTGAGGTATAGCTCCTCGATGAGGCTGGCGATAGGCACAGCAATCTCTGAGCCGAAGCCACCATGCTCGATATATACCGATATAGCAATCTTAGGGTTGTTGCGAGGGGCAAACGACAAGAATGTCGAGTGGTCGGGATAGCGATTACCATTTTGGTCACGCCTATTATGCTCGGCCGTACCCGTCTTTCCGCACACGTCCCAGCCCTCGAGCTCTGCAAGGCGAGATGTTCCCTTGACGTTGACACTCTGCCACATGCCGTCGATAATTGTCTCGAAATGGCGGGGACTAACCATTGTGTAGTGGCGCTCGTAGAAGCGACGGTCTATGGAGTCACGACCTTCGATAGCCTTGATGATATGTGGTATATAGTAGTAGCCTCGGTTGGCAATTATCGCTGCAAGGTTTGCCATCTGAAGCGGTGTGCATGCCATCTCGCCCTGGCCTATGGCACACGAGATTACTGTACCCCAGTTCCATCGTCCGTTATATCCCTTGTCGTAAAACTCGGTGGAGGGGACAAAACCCTTGCTCTCGCCATAGAGGTCGCATTCGAGGCGTTGGCCAAAGCCAAAGCTATGGACATACTCTGTCCACTTGCGCATACCCTCCTTGATACTGCCGTACTTAGGGTTTGTGATGATGTCCTTGAACACGTAGCAGAAGTAGGCGTTGCACGACTCGGCTACGGCGCTGCGTAGCGATAGTGGTGAGTCGTGTGTGTGGCATTTGAGTGTTCGGCTATTGCGTCCCACACCATAGGTGAAACCATGACTACAAGGGTGCTTATCGCCTGGGCTGAGCACACCCTCTTCGAGGCCAACAAGGCCCTGCACAAGTTTAAATGTTGAGCCTGGGGCGTAGTGCTCCTTGAGGGCTCGGGTAAACTGTGGCATGCGTTGGTTGCGTGTCATCTCCAGGAAGTTGGCATTACGCTGGCGGCCCACCATGAGGTCGGGGTTATAGGTTGGTGACGACACCATTGCCAATATTTCGCCTGTCGCAGGCTCGATGGCCACGACGGCACCCACCTTGCCTACCATAAGCTTCTCGGCAAACTCCTGAAGACGAGCGTCGATGGTCGACGTAAGCTGTGTACCTTTGACTGGTAGCACATCCAGAGCACCATCTTTGTATGCCCCCTTCACCGCACCTCGGTTGTCGTTGACACGATAGCTCACACCCTTCTCGCCACGTAGCAGCGTCTCGTAGGCAGACTCCACACCTCCAATGCCGATGTAGTCGCCTGCCGAGTAGTATTTCCACTTTTGGATATCCTTTGGTTGCACCTCGCTGACATAGCCAAGTAGGTTACCACCCACCTGACGAGGATACTCTCTGGCTGTGCGGAAACGAGTGTAGAAGCCCTTGAACTCGCTCTCGTCGAAGATCAGCTTTGCCTCCTGCGACAGATAGCCTGCAACAAGGTGTGGGGTATAGGAGTTAGGACCAGCACGACGTAGCTCACGACGTAGCTTGTCCATAGATATGTTCAGAATAGTTGCCAGACGCACCGAGTCGAAGCCCTCCTTGGGGATGTCACGGGTGACAACCATAACGTCGTAGCATATACGGCTGCGGATGAGATACTCGCCACGACGGTCAAGCACCTCACCACGCATGGGGTACTCGACATACGAGCGCATGATGTTAGATGCGGCACGTGCCTTGTAGCTATCGTCGATGAGCTGGACGTAGAACAATCGCCCCAAGATTACTACTGCCGCCAACAGTACCACATAGCGAAGCACATGGTAGCGATGTTGGCCTCTACTTTCACGTGACATTATGCTCCAACTTTAGAGGTGAATATACGTACTATTGGCCACGATATGAGCAATGAGCATAGTGTGCTAAGCACTATTGTCGCCACAAGACGCATGATGTTGGCCATAGAGAGTGTCTCCATGATGAAGAACAGAGCATGGTAGAGCAGAAGCGACATAGCGACATAGAGCATCAACTGACCGAGAGGCATGCGTGATAGCAGCTGTGCCTGATCGCCCGAGTCCACCGAGCGGCGTGTGGTGAGGTAGATAAGTGTCGAGCGGAATAGCGCAATAGGCAGCAGCGTGATGACATATATTCCCGAGCCACCAAGCATCATGTCCATGAAGAGAGCTACGGCATAGCTTGCCAGGAGCACCCAGATAGAGCTCCACTGCGTGGGTAGCATGAGCACTATCAGAGGAAATATCATTGGACGTATCCAGATAGATATTGATGAGCCAAGGTCGATGTTGTCAAGGATAAACACTTGAACAAGCATCACGGCGAAGGCTAACAATATGTAAGGCGTATATTTGTACATTATGCGATTCTATTATTTGCTGTTAGTGGTTGCGTTATTCTCGATGTTGTCCATCAGCTTCTCTATTTCGCCATAGTGGGTGTTCTCTACGATAAGCACATTGTCGAGTGCCGACATGTCGACTGCCAGGCGCACACGTGCCGAGTAGGCGGTCTTTGCTGCATTGTGCTCGAATGACTCGATGTGTCCTACGACAACACCCTTAGGCAGGCGCTCCGACCATACCTCTACGGCCATGCCCACCTCGGGTTGTGCATAGGTCGACACGTCGATGATGTCGACATGCGATGGCGAAGAGCCCGACCAACGGAGCGAGCATGTGTAGTTGGTCATCGACAAGCAGCCACCCATAGTAAACTCGGTGTTGATGACAGGGATGGCCACAGAGTAGCGCTCCGAGCACGAGATGATGTAGCCAACAAGGTTTTTGTCGGGGGTGATAACGCCCATATTCTTCTTGATGCCGTCGTTGGTGCCTTTGTCCAATACGATGTAGTTGCGCATGCGGCTGATGGTCATCGAAGCAACACGTGCAGGGTAGTAGATGTAGTGGAGTCCCTCCTCCTGGTTCTTCATCTTGCGCTGCCACGACTCCTCGGCATAGTCGGCCAAAAGCTCACGCTCACGCTCCAACGTCTGCTCCAGCTCGGCAATGCGATGTGTGAGCATGTTGTTTTCGCTGGGCAGTGAGAAGAAGTGGCTGATGTTGGTTATCTTTTTGCTGAAATATCCACCTACGGCCGTTGTGCGCGACAATATTTTTGCCTCGGTGTAGGGCGTTGATGTGGCATATTGCCATATGGCAATACTCTCCAGCAACACGAAGAGCAACACCACATATATTCGCTTTATGAACTCTAAAAGTCTATGCATTTTGCAAGCAGGCTACTGCTATATTTTACTTCGAAAAGGCTGTCGCAATGACAGCCCTTCGTAATTAGTTTGGGGTGGCCGATTAATAAAACATCTGCCCCCACCGCTATATTATATTTTCAAAAAATGCTACTTGTCGCCGCCCATCAAGAATGAGAAATTGCCGATGTTCTTCAAGGCGATGCCTGTACCACGAGCGATGGCACGTAGTGGATCCTCGGCGATGTGCACAGGAAGACCAGACTTCTTCGACAATCGCTTGTCGAGGCCCTTGATCAAGGCGCCACCACCAGCAAGATATACACCATTCTTCACCACGTCAGAGTACAACTCTGGTGGCATCTCCTCGAGCACCTTCATTAGGGCGTTGTCGAGCTTCACGAGCGACTTGTCGAGGGCGTATGCAATCTCGCTATATGTGAGCGATACGGTCTGTGGCTGCGATGTGAGCATGTTCGAACCAGTGAAGATGTAGTCATCTGGCTCGTTGTCGAGCTCGGGAACAGCTGCGCCAATAGCACACTTAATCTCCTCGGCAGTACGCTCACCAATCTTGATGCCGTGCTGCTGGCGGATGTAGTTCTGAATATCTGTTGTAAACACGTCGCCTGCCACGTTGATAGACTCTGAGCATACGATACCACCCAACGAGATACAAGCAATCTCCGATGTACCGCCACCGATGTCGATAACCATATTACCCTCGGGAGCCTCTACGTCAA
>JAEIGA010009233.1_pt1 | contig 14917 bp, 14 predicted proteins | sample 9270691 | NCBI WGS metagenome assembly JAEIGA01 (sample SAMN17057246, study PRJNA624740) | gut metagenome | biome: biome; isolation source: fecal sample | host: Bos grunniens | place: China: Xizang | collected 2019
ATCAACGGTGAGAGTCTTTCTATTAAGATAACCCTTGGAGCGTTGGATAAATACCACCTTGACGGGCTTTCCTCTGTCAAGCTCCTGGCGTAATACGTCTCCAATGGAGTCAAGGTCAAAGCTGTCGTCCTTGAGGTCTATCTGCTTATATCTCACGCCGAAATCCGCAAGAGAGCCGTTGCCCGCCTCTCCAGCGATTCCTATGACCTCCTCAAGGGTGTCGTAGGGCTTGCCCGCTATGGAGCACATAAGATCGTCTGGGCGCAAAAGGCCGAAAAGTCCTATGGTAAGCGCTTGCGTGCCGTTTACTATGTTGTGGCGCACAAATGCCGCCTCTGCTCCCATAACGTCCGCCCAGATACGATCGAGCACGTCGCGTCCACGGTCATCATAGCCGTATCCGCTTGTGGTATCGAAATTCGTAGCCGCGACTCTGTGTTCGCGAAAGGCATCCATCACCTTGTTTGTGTTGACGTAGGATATCTCGTCTATTTTTTTGAATATTTGCTCAAGATCCTTCTCGGCTCTTATGGCTATGTCGTTTATTCTCTGTGAAAATTGCATTTTGTTTTCTCTTTCTCTTATTTTACAATTCTTTTACTATTTTTTTGAAATAAGCTCCGCGCTCCTCAAAATTAGTAAACGCGTCAAAGCTTGCGCAGGCGGGAGAAAGCAACACCACGTCTCCCTTATTCGCTATGGTGCTTGCAGTGATAACGGCGTCCTTGAAATCCGCAACGTGTCTTACCTCAAGCCTCTCTGGGTCGTAAAGCGGACAGAGCTCTATCTCGCGGCGTATCGCGGGAGCAGACTGTCCCGTGAGCACTACGGCCTTTACTTTAGTGCAAAGATCACGCGCAAGTCCGTCAAAGGCTATATTCTTGTCCGAACCTCCGCAAATGATTATCGGGGCTTTTGGAAGTGCTGAAAGCGCCGCGGCAGTCCTTGTGGGGGAGGAGTCTATCGAGCTATTGTAATAACGCACCCCTTCTCTCTCCCGCACAAATTCCAGTCTGTGCTCAACACCCGGGAAGCTCTTGGCAACGCTCTGCACGGTCTGGGGAGAGACGTATCCGTCCGTAAGCGCTATCGCAGCCATATAGTTCTCAACGTTATGTCTGCCCGGTAAAAGTATATCCTCCGTTTTGAGTATGACCTGACGCGTCTGTCCGTCATCAAGGTATATCACTCCGTCACTCTCGTATATTGCTTTGCAATTTTCTTTAAAGAAAGGCACTATTTCGGAATAAGAGGATTTTTTAGAGGAAAAATAGGTCACGGGAAGGTCTGAATTTTTGGCTATCTCACGCGTGATGCCGTTTTCCGCGTTGGCGACAAGTAGTTCTGCACCACTATGACGGCAAATATTGCATTTTGACGTGATATATTCGTCCATATCCGTGTGCCAATTGAGGTGATTGGGCGTAATATTGGTTATAAGTGCGCGTGAGGGTGAGCGTGTCATAGTCATAAGCTGAAAGCTTGAGAGCTCTACCACCGCAACGTCATCAGAACCCATTTTGTCAACCTTGGGAAGCAGGGGCGCGCCTATATTGCCGCCCACGTAAGCCGAGCGGTCGCTATCATGCTTCTCAAATTCCGTTTTCAAAAACAGATGCGTGAGCGTGGTCGTCGTGGTCTTTCCGTCTGAACCTGTGATTCCTATTATTCTGCACGGGCAGAGTTCGAAAAAAAGCTCCATTTCACTTGTCAGGATAGCACCGCTTTGGAGTGCCGCATTTATTTCGGGCAGGTCGGGGCGAAATCCCGGTGAGCGAAAGATATAATCCCCCGAAAGAGCGCCAAGATAGCTCTCTCCAAGGATAAATTCGACACCCGCGGACACAAGTCTCTCAAAATCGGCATCGGAGCGTACACCATCATTCTTATCCCTTACGGTGACCTGTGCCCCCGAGGACAAAAGCATATCTACCAACGGCTTATTTGAACGTCCAAAGCCCAACACCGAGCATTTTTTATTTTTAAACTTTTCAAAAAGATAATCTTTAATAATCAAAACGACCTCCCACGGCAAATACTCCGCTATTTTATATTATATAATATTTATTATAATCTTTCAAGTGAAATATAAAATTTTTTGTAAAATTAGAGAAAAATTTGCAATTTCGATGAAAATGCTCTTTTCAAAAATAAAAAAGTGTGGTACAATGAATATGTATGAATGTTGAAAGGATTTTTGATATGCCTCAAGATAATCAGGACAAAAAGAAGAACGTATCCTCACAGCAATATGACGACCGAAGCATACGCGCTCTCAAGGGCGCGGACCGCGTGCGAAAGCGCCCCGCGGTAATCTTCGGATCAGACGGACTTGAGGGCTGCGAGCACTCTTATTTTGAGATACTCTCAAACTCGGTCGACGAGGCAAGAGAGGGTCACGGTAACGAGATACTCACCGTTCTGTACAAGGACCACTCTATAAAGGTGGACGACCACGGACGCGGTGTTCCGCTCGGGTATAACAAAAAAGAGGATCGCTGGAACTGGGATCTCATTTACTGCGAGCTATACGCGGGCGGTAAATACGACAACAACAACGGCGCGTCGGCTTACGAATATTCCCTTGGTCTGAACGGTCTTGGCGCCTGCGCTACACAGTACAGCTCCGAGTTTATGGAGGTCTATTCATACGACGGCAAGATGGAGCGTCATATCTCCTTTAAAAAGGGTGAGCCCGTAACGGGCGTGCTTGAGGAGAGAGAGCTTGAGAGAAAGGAAAAACGCACGGGCACGGTCATTCATTGGCGTCCCGACAAGGACGTTTTCACAGACATAAATATCACTCCCGAGCGCATCAGTGAGATACTTCACCGTCAGGCAGTAGTAAACGCGGGAATTTCCTTTGTCTTCAGATATGAAAACGACGACAAGTCATTTACAGAGGAAAAATTCGTTTACGAGAACGGCATCTCGGACTATCTCAAGGAAAAGGTTGGCGAGAGTGCCAAAACAGAGCCTGTTCTTTGGCATCTTGAAACTCAGGGACGTGACCGTGACGATAAGGACGAGTACAAGCTCAAGGCGGACATCTCCTTCTGTACATCTGCCAACGTAAGCATGCTTGAGTATTATCACAACTCCAGCTTTCTCGAGCACGGAGGATCTCCTGACCGCGCAGTCAAGAGCGCATTCACGTTTGCGCTTGACAAATACCTTAAGAGCTCGGGCAAATACAACAAGAACGAGGCTAAGATAACCTTTGCCGACGTTGCCGATTGCTTGGTATTGGTCAGCAACAGCTTCTCCACTATGACATCTTATGAAAACCAGACCAAAAAGGCTATAACAAACACCTTTATTTATGAGGCGATGAACGACTTTTTGCGCTATAATCTGGAGATATATTTCATAGAGCATCCCATTGAGGCCGAGATCATGGCAAATCAGGTGCTCGTCAACAAGAGAAGCCGTGAGAGCGCCGAGAGCGCAAGGCTCAATATAAAGAAGAAGCTTTCGGGCACTATTGATATCGCCAACAGAGTTGAAAAGTTCGTTAACTGTCGCTCAAAGGACCCTAACGTCCGCGAGTTGTATATAGTTGAGGGTGATTCGGCTCTCACCTCCTGTAAGCTCGGACGCTCTGCCGAAATGCAGGCTATAATCCCCGTAAGAGGTAAAACGCTCAACTGCCTTAAGGCAGATTACGACAGAATATTCAAGAGCGAGATAATCACAGACCTGCTCCGAGTTATCGGTTGCGGCGTTGAGATAGAGAGCAAGAAAAAGGGCGACATACTTCCCTTTGACCTTGACAATCTCCGTTGGTCCAAGATAATAATCTGTACCGATGCCGACGAGGACGGATTCCAGATAAGAACGCTCCTGCTTACTATGTTCTACCGTCTGCTCCCCACTCTGCTTCAGGAGCAAAGAGTGTATATCGCGGAAACTCCCCTTTTCGAGATAACCGTCAAGGATAAGGGCAAGGAGGAAACTCTATTTGCTTATGACGAGTATGAAAAGGCAGATATTCTCAAGGAAATAGGCAATAAAAAATATACTATCCAGCGCTCAAAGGGTCTTGGTGAGAACGAGCCCGATATGATGTGGCAGACCACTATGAACCCCGCCACTCGCCGTCTTATAGCGGTAACTCCCGCGGATGCCAAGAAGACCGAGGAGATATTCGACACGCTTCTCGGAGACAATCTGCCCGCACGTAAGGAATTTATCGCCGTTCACGGCAAGGAATATATGAAGGACCTTGACGTTTAAGTTAAAAAACTTTATATATTTAAAAAAACTCGTTGACAATGCACTATCATTGTGCTAAAATTACTTGGGGATTCCCAAAATACAAACTACCGTGAAACAAGTGAGGTATTTTTATGAGAATTGGTGTATGCGCAAACCCGCAGGATTGGGTAACGGTTGCGGAAAAAGGATACGACTACATTGAGACAAACTTTGCATCTATCGCAAACTCCTCTGATGAGGATTTTGCATTTATGCTGGCACAGAAGGAAAAAGCCGGTCTTGACGTTGAGGCGTGTATGGGATATTTCCCCGGCACCTTCAAGCTCTATGCTTACGACGAGACAACGGGTGAAGCCAGTCCTGCGTTTGCCGACATAGAAAAGCAGGTATATGAACACTCCGAAAAGGGATTCTCAAAGGCATCCAAGCTCGGCATCAAGATAGCCGTTATAGGCTCGGGAGCCGCTCGTAATATTCCCGACAACATGAAGCATGAGGTAGCTGAGGCACAGTTTACCCGTGTGCTTGAGATATGCGCGGAGGTAGCGCAGAAATACGGCGCTCGCATAGTTATCGAGCCTCTTAAGGCAGGCGAGACCAACTACATCAACACCCTGGCAGACGGCTTAGCTCTCTGTCGCAAGATAAATAATCCCGCCATCTGTGTGCTCAACGATTTCTACCATTCAGCTCTCGGAGGCGAGACACCTGACGCCCTCTTTGACTCGGGAGACCTTCTCATACATACGCACATCTCCAAGCTCAACAGACACTGCCCGAATCTTGAGGAGGATGGTGAAATACTTCTCCCCATGGTTCAGAATCTCGTAAACGCGGGCTATAATGACCGTATGAGCCTTGAGTGTGTATTCTCCCCCGACGTTTCTACGGCACTTGAAAATGCTCGCACATTTGCGGCGGCTATCAAGGCAGTAAAGCCCACAAAATAATAAAAACCGTATGCCAAAGACGTCTGTTTTATCAACAAATGTCTTTGGCATTCTCTTGTCCGCTTTCAAGCAACAACGTTAAAACAGATTGTTTAACGTATATTTTTGGAGTAAATCATGAACGCACTTATATTAATCCTGATAACGCTTGGCATCTCGGCTCAAAGCGTCACGAAAAAAGCTTACAATAACAAGCTACACGGCGGTCGTTTTTTCTTCTCTGCGGTAACCTCGTTTATATCAGGCGCTTTGTTTTTGATAATGGGCATCAAAGGATTTTCCGTTGATCTTGAGCTGGTGCTATATTCATTTTGCTTTGCCGTATTTTTCGGCATGGGACTCATTTTCTCTTTTTTGGCGATAGCTTCAGGTCCCCTTTCCCTGACGTCTCTCATATCATCGTTTTCGCTGTTAATACCAACGTTTTACGGCTTGATATTTCTTGATGAGCAGATTGGAAGCTTCTTTTTCATCGGACTGGGCTTACTGGCAGCCAGTCTCATTCTCATAAATACCAAGAAGGATAATACCACGGCATCTCTGAAATGGGCAATATTCGTGATATTATCGTTTATCGGAAACGGCACGAGTGCCACCGTGCAAAAAATGCAACAAATAGCCTACGAGGGTTATAATAAAAATGAGTTTATGTGCATAGCGCTGTTTTTTACCGCAATATTCTTCACCATTATGACATTTGCCAAGGAAAAGCAACATATAAAGCAAAACGCAAGGTCGGGCTGGGGAGCAATGTTGATATGCGGAGCGGCTAACTGTTTCGGCAATCTTTTACTTATGATACTTTCAAACTCTATGCCTGCGTCTATTATGTTTCCTCTGATATCGGCAGGAGGAATAATTCTTAGCACTATGGTGTCCATATTTATTTATAAGGAAAAGCTCTCTTCTCCTCAATTTATAGGTCTTATATTCGGTATCGGCTCTGTCATATTTTTAAATATCTGAATCAACCGCCAAACGATAAGTCAAAACAAGAAACGAGAATCCGCGAGGATTCTCGTTTCTTGTTTTGAGTAACAAATTATTTGCGATTTATGTCATCCGACAAGCCCGACAAATAATCCAAAGACACGTTATAATACTTTGCCAGCGTTATCATATGATGTGGGGGTATTTCCTGAGCTCCGCTTTCATACCGCGCATATTGCTGTTGCTTCATTCCAAGGATGTGTGCTATCTCGGTCTGGCTTTTATCATTATCCTATTGGATATCCCTGAGTCTTTGGTAAAAATGCATAAATAAATCTCCTACGTACAATCAAAGCCCCATCTTTTCAAAGAGCTTGAAGATATCTCCCGCGCCCATAATTATAACAAGATCGTCCTGCTCTACGGTCTTGCGTAAAAGCGCCGCTATATCGTCAAAGCTGCCGCCATAGGTCGCCTTGTCTCCTATCATTTCTGCGAGCTTTTTCGACGTGATGCCACTCTCATTTATTTCACGGGCCGCGTATATATCGGCGAATATAACCTTATCCGCCGCCTCAAATGCCTCTGCAAATTTATCCGCAAGCGCGGCGGTACGGCTATACGTATGAGGCTGGAAAACACATATAAGCCTCCTGTCACACGCGTCCTTTACTCCGCGGAGCGTTGCGCCTATTTCGGTCGGGTGATGCCCGTAATCATCATACACCGTGGCACCGCAGAGCTCTCCCTTATACTCCATTCTGCGCTTCGCACCCTTGAAATTTCCAAGTCCGCGCGCTATATCCTCGGCATCAATACCGCAGGAATATGCCGCCGCACAAGCCGCCAGCGCGTTATATACGTTATGTATTCCGTGGGACGGAAGGCTGACGTGAGCAAAATGCTCACCGTGCAATATTATATCAAATTGCATAGGATATTCACAGCTTTGTATATTGGTCGCGGTCAGGTCCGCATTATCAACAAGTCCAAAGCTTATTTTTTTGGCGTTTACCGCTCCCACTGACCTTACGATATTCTCATCGTCCGCGTTATAAACGACAGTTCCCTCTTGTCCGACAAGCGACGCGTATCTCGAAAAGGACTCGCATATCTGGTCTATGCTTTTGAAATAATCCACATGCTCCATCTCCGCGTTGAGCAAAACGGCAACTGTGGGGTTAAAGTCAAGAAAGCTATCCATATATTCGCACGCCTCAAACACGAAATTATCACGCTCACCTATATAATACGCACCGTCCATAGAGGCATATTCCGCACCTGAGACTATTGTGGGCTCACTGCTTCTTCCGCTTTTGGCACTATCAAGAAATATCTGCGCGCACATCGAGGTGCAGGTGCTCTTTCCGTGCATTCCCGCAATACCGATGCGGTTCTTGTATTCGGTCATTATGTATCCGAGATAGTCTGCTCTCGATATGAGCGGTATTCCTTTAGAGAGAGCCTCACAGTATTCGGGATTATCGGGCGACACTGCCACGGTATAGACCACGACACCCGTATTGTCTCCGAGATTCTCTGCCGAGTGACCGTAGAACATATTGACTCCGCTATTCTCAAGCTTTTGCGTAAGTGAGGAGCGGCATCTGTCGGAGCCTCTTACACAAAATCCTGATTTTTTGGTAAGAAGTGCCAATGACGACATCATTATACCACCCGCACCGAGAAAGAATATATCCTTATCCTTCGCGCAGGACATTATCTCGCCTATTTTAAGGTATCCTATATGAGTATTTGGTGTGGACAACTTAATTCAACTCCTTTTTACAAATAACGACTTTATTATATGTATATTCACAAATATCCTCTTATTTGACTAAAAACATTTACTTATTTTTGCCAACTCTTCACAAAAAAATCCATATACATTTGAATAGCCGTCACATAAGAAATGTATAATAATTTTGTAAGGAAAGCCGAATAAAAAGTCTATATTTGAAGCCTATAAATTTCAAAATCAAATACTGCAATAAATCAACGGAGGAAAAAATCATGCAGATAACAGATATCAAGGTAAGAAAGCTTTTTGATGAAGGACCTATGAAGGCAGTCGTTTCTGTGACCTTTGACGGTCAGCTCGCAGTCCACGACATCAAGGTCATCAACGCCCGTGACAAATTTTTCATCGTAATGCCCAGCAGAAAAAATCCCGACGACACATACCGCGACATAGTACATCCTATCAATGCTCAATTCAGAAGTATGCTTGAGGAGGCAGTCGTCGCCGCTTATGAGGAGGCATTGGCAAACGCAGACAGCGAGATAGCCGAGCCCGCTCAAATATGAATATATGGGGAATGAGGAATCTCATTCCCTTTTTTATACATAGCCGTGTGAGAGCAGGACTCTGCCTTCTCTATCAACCGTAATAACGCCAAAATAATACGGATACGAGCCTATACTGCCAGGATTCATAATACTCAGGGGCTTTTCTAATTTTATTCCGTAGTCGTTGTCTCTTGTGAGTGTAAGCTCGGTTGCCTCGTGAGTGTGCCCATAAATCAGTATATCCGCGCCCCTTTTTGCCGCCTCGGATATGAGCGGCGAGAGTGTGCTCTTTACTCCGTATCTGTGTCCGTGAGTGAAAAATATCCTTTTATCTCCAAGTATTAAACACTGCTCGTCGGGAGTGTTGTTATCGTAAAACAATCCGCCTGCATCGCAATTTCCGCGTACCGTGAACAACGGCACGTCACCTATATTCGCACTCGTCATATCACGCAGTCCGTCGCCGAGAAATATCACGGCATCGGGCTTCTTTATCTGTCTTTTTATTGCTTCTTCTATCTTATCACGTCTTCCGTGTGAATCTGAAAGCACGAGTATTTCCATTTTTCACTCTTTCCAAATTTTATATTATCACCTTATTATTATAACATTTCATCGCGACTTTGTCTACACCTATCACACAATTTTTATTTTTTCATAAAATGAAAATGAACTCTACTGCAAGGTCGCTTACGCGGCGGAAAGGATTTTATTATGATGCTTGATAAAAAGGCTATTGATATGCTTCTCACACTCGATGACCAACACCTCGCCGTTATAATCAAAAAAATAGCAGGCGATGCGGGTATCCCTGCTGATTCGATAAACATTGGTCCCGCCGAGCTCAAGGGACTACGTGCTGCGCTCGGAATGGCTACTGACGGCGATATATCCCGTGCTACTGAGCTTATACAAAACTACAAAAACGGCAAAAAAGGATTTTGAGGCTATGAGCAATTCGGATATCAACACAAATTCTTCCGACGAGGCTCTGCAGAATAACATACTCAACGAGCTGCTCTCAAAGCTATCGTCTAAGCCCTCGGGCTCGCCGCAGGACACCGCCGCCCAGAGATCTTCTGCCGACAGCGCATCACAAAGCGCCTCGACCGCTCCCTCTGGAGATATACTTTCCTCCCTTCTGGCAAATCCCGAGCTTATAGCAAAGCTTCCAAGCATAATATCCAGCATCAAGCCCATAATTGATATGCTTGGAAAATCAGGGCTCTCCGGAAACGTGGCAAAGCCCGCGGCACAGGAATTTGACAAGGGCGAGAATACGATAGCCGCGAGTGCCGTCTCTCCCACGGCAAAAGCTTCGCACAAATACACAGACTCACGCTCGGCTCTGCTTTGTGCCATGAAGCCCTATCTTAGCTCGGACAGACAGGTCGCCATAGACTATATCATAAAGCTCGCCCATCTGGGCGATATACTAAAAACTCTTTAGGGGGTGACAAGATGTACGTAAGAGCACCTAATTCCGCCAAAAATCAAGTCAAGATCCCCGAAAATTACGGTGGGAGCGCCTTTGGCTCATCGGGATATTACAACGACATGCCCCCTCCCGTAAGACAAACTCCTCCAAGGGATGTACCTTTACAGAGATCGGATATCCCACCCGAGCCTATGCGCGATCCCTCCGTATCGGATACCCAAGTGCATGAGCCCTATATCCCACCCAGCAATGCACTTGTGCCTCAAGCAACAGAGACGTATCAAAAAAACGAGGATAAGCCCACGGGATCTATATTCTCGTCTCTTATTCCGTCGTCAAAATTTATGTCAAGCCATTTTCCTTTTGGGCACGGAATAGGTGGCGAGGAGCTATTGATTCTCGGAATGATGCTTCTGGTCTATCTGTCGGGAAGCGAGTGCGGAGAGACCGACCACGAATTTATCCTGCTTCTCGGTCTCCTGCTCTTCGCAGGATAACAAAAAACGCTTTTATCCTTGCGGATAAAAGCGTTTTTTACGTTAGATTATAAGATAATTTATTCCGTCAAGAGAATCACTTGAATCGGGAGAATCCGACGCACTTATCTTGTTGTTCTGTGAAAGCGAGGATATGGTAGCGCCGTATCTCTTTGCCACGCTCCAGAGGGTATCATCTCTGGAAGGATAGCACACGACGTACTCTCCCCTGCTGAACTTCAGCTCCTCACCAAAATCCACGTCGTCCAAGAGCTTTATATCACAGTTATGCCACATATTTCCGCACATGCTTATCTCGCTGTCTATACCGATCCGCTCTCCATCTATTCTGGCTCTTGCGGATATGACCTCTCCCGACACCATAGCCTCCGCGTTTTCTGCCTGCATATTGGTATCTGTGGAGTATCTGAATGGCAGCTCCACGTCAGAGCATGAATACTCTCCGTCACGCTTTAGGAGCATATTGAACTTTGCTTTGCCCGACACGCTGCACTTGCCGCCCTCAAAGCTTATCTCCTCAGAAAACACAGTGCCCATAACGTCGGATACGGAGCATTCGGGAGATATGCCCGCTTCCTCGAGACTCATAGAATCACTCAGGGTAAAATTGCCCACGAATGCGTTTGCTATACCGCGCGGCGTGACCGTCTTGTATCTGCAATCAGTACGGTGGCTTGTTGAATAAACATCCTTGATATAGGTGACGTCCTCACTCTTGTTTGCCGCGGCGTCTATTATCATACCTACGTCTATGCACACTCTGCCGTCCTCAACGTTTATGTTCATCTCAGTCACAACCGCCTGCGCACTCGCGCTTGATTGCGAGTCAACTCCATCAACTACAACGGACTGCGAAAACGGCATTTTCCTTGTCACCGTATAGGTATCTCCCGTATTTTCACGTCCCATGAGCAATTTTAGATACAAGTCACCTCTGCAGTTGACTAAGCCCGCAGAGCAGCCTACCTCACTCATCAAAGCCTTGCCGTCTGCAGATATTACCCTTGCCTCACCCTCCTTGTTGTCTATAATGATCTCGTCACTAAGCCTCAATACCTCGCCCGAGCCAAAAAGAGCTCTAGACACAGTCTGCTCTCCGTGGAGCACTTGATTTTCTCCGTCGCTCTGATTGGAAAAGCTGTCATCAAACGTCATATCCCCGAATATCTGCGCTCTGGTCTTGAGTCTGCATTTGATATTGAGCTTGCGTGGAGAGGTTACACGTCCGCTTATCATATCGGGAACTATTTCCGCGCTTCCCGTGAGGTTTGAAAGCCTTAGCCCAGAGTCCTGATCTACGGGCACATCTATCTTATATTCCGTTGTGAGCGGTGCGCAGTACACCTCGTTGTCGCTTCCCGTATAGAGCACGTAATAGTCCACGTTGCCCGCAAATTCCGCCTCGTTATCGCCTATGTACTTGGACGGCGGCAGTACCGATGCCGTTATTCTCAAAAGCCTTTTTATCTCGGGCTGATAATCGGGTAACGTAAAATCACCCGACAGCTCGTCTGTGACCGTCCTGTCGCTTACGGGTATCTGAACGTAACCGCCGCTTGTCTGTCTCTTATAATCTTCCATTACATATTCCTCCGACCTTTTCAAGATAATATTTGTCAGTAAAGAATATGCGATATCATCAAAAGTTATGACAAAAGGGGCTGTCACATTAAACTTTTTTATGGTAACCAGCGTAAACGCTCTGAATTTTGCATTTGAGACAGCCCCTTTAACTTTGTTAAGTTTGCTTAATTATTTGGCCGCGTATTCGTATTGCTTGACTTAAAGTTAAGTTTGCTTAATCGTGTTGCTCGTAAGGCGCCATAGATAAGCGGATAAAATAGCCTTTGTCGTGGTGGCAGACCGGACAGTTCTGTGGAACCGTCGTGCCCTCATATATATGACCGCAATTGAGGCACATCCATTTACATTCAACGCTTGAAACGTAAAGCTTATTCTGTTCAAGCATATCCGCGATCCTGCCAAAGCGGTTGCCGTGAGTTTTTTCTATTTCGGCTATACTGTAAAAGGTGTTGGCAATATTCAGGAAGCCCTCCTCCTTAGCCTTATTGCCGAAGTTCTTATACGCATCGTTGTATTCTTCGTACTCATTGTGCTGAGCGTAGCGCAAAAGCTGTAGCACGGAGCTGCTTATATCCACGGGATAGGCTCCGTCAACCGTGATATTCTCCCCCGCAAGCTCGGCAAGATAGTTGTAGAATATCTCGGCGTGCTCCTTCTCCTGCCCCGCGGTAAAGGTAAAGACCGCCTCGACCACCTCCATGCCTTGCTTTTTCGCCTCCGACGCCGCAAAGGTATATCTGTTTCTCGCCTGACTCTCTCCCGCAAACGCGCGCATAAGATTTAATCTTGTTTCACTGTTTTTGAAATCTGTTGACATTTCCTTCTCCTTCTACCGTCTACACGGTTTTATATTGTTTTGCAAAAGGATTATTGTGCCAAATCAAAGCTTGTTATTCAGTTTCACTATAACAGTGTAAAAATCATATAATATAAGGAATCCAATTATGAAAAGGAGAGTCTTATGATAGTTTACAAGGAATATAACCGCGCCCGAGCGGTAGAATACGCTCGCAGGTGGGCGCTCTCAAGAAATCCTCTGTTTATAGATTTTGCGGGACGTGGCGGAGACTGCACAAATTTCGTTTCACAATGCGTTTACGCAGGCTCGTGTCAGATGAATTTTACTCTTGATTTCGGGTGGTACTACATAACCTCGGCAGACCGCGCGCCCGCGTGGAGCAGCGTGGAATATTTTTATGATTTTATGACCGGAGCAACTGCTTTTAGCAGTCGTAACGGTGGAGTGGGTCCTTACGGCTTTGAGGTGGATAGCACGGGCGCTATTGAGGGCGACGTAGTACAGCTTGCCGACGAAACGGGAGACTTCTACCATACTCTAATAATATCAGGATTCTCAGGTGGTCAGACGCTAGTCTGCGCGCACACCAACGACGCGCTCGACAAGCCGCTCTCTTCATACAATTTCTCGTCTCTGCGTTATATTCACATTGAGGGGGTGAGGATTGAGGTCGAGGACGACAACTGCTTTTTTGATGTGATAGAGGGTATCTCTCTCAATATCCCCGAGGGAGAGGTAAGCAACTGAGGCAAAACTCAAAATATAAAAGTAATATAAACAAATGTATATATATTCCTTGACAAAGATTTTTATTTGTGATAAAATTATTATATCGCATAAATATTCCGTATCGACGGCGATGTCGATATGAAGAAAGGAAATAAAATGGATAAAGAAAAATTAAAAAAAGGCTTGTTTTATTCCCTTATAATATTTGCAGGTCTTGCCCTTGCTATCACATATTTCTTCCTATTGTATAGTGGAAATTCCATCAAGCAGGCTATTCTCGCCATTTTGGCAGTTCTACGACCCTTCTTGCTGGGTGCGGTATTTGCCTACATTATGAAATCCACCTGCAACTTCTATGAGAAGAACATATTAAAAGGTCTTATGAAATCAAAAAAACGCGCCCCTAAGACCTCCCGTAAAATAGCCAACTTCACATCTATAATATTGACCTATATTACGTGGTTTCTCGCGCTTTCCGCACTTCTGTGGATAGCCGTGCCGCAAATTATCGAAAGTATAACAAAGTTTATCCAAGACCTGATAAAGAATATGCCGTATTATATGGAGTCGGTAAATCACTTGCTTGAAGGATTCGTTGCGGACCATCCCGATTTCGCACCTTATCTGAATAAATTCTGGGAATGGGTAAACAACTGGGTAAGCACGGATCTGACCCCATTGCTCCCTCAGCTTGGTATGGATATAGTAAACGGACTGATAAACTTCGCGGGAATTCTCGTGGACGTTGTCATTGGATTCGTTATATCGGCATTCCTTCTTGCCAACAGAAAAGCTTTGGCAAAGAGATCGTCAATATTTTTACATTGTGTCTTCAAGGAAAAGACTACGCGCGCTATAATCAGCGAATTCAAATTTGCGGATAGAATGTTCGGCGGATTCCTTGAGGGAAAGATTCTTGACTCAACTATCATAGGAATTGTATATTATATCGCTCTTACCATTATGGACATTCCCTATCCCGCGCTCCTTGCGGTTATATGCGGAGTTACCAATATCATTCCTATCTTCGGTCCCTTCATCGGGGCTATTCCGTCGGGATTCATAATACTTATGTCAGCCGATCATCCCATAAAGGTGTTGTATTTCGTCATATTCGTATGCGTAATACAGTTCGTCGACGGCTACTTCATCGATCCTCACATAGTAGGCGGAAACATCAAGATGTCGGCATTTGGAGTTGTGTTCGCAGTCCTTTTGTTCGGTGGACTTTGGGGATTCTTCGGGCTTCTCATAGGAGTTCCTACGTTTGCCGTTATATGTGACATAGTAAAAAAGATCGTGGCATCAAGACTGAAAAAGCTTGGTAAGACGTACGTTCTTCGTGACGATGAAAATTCGGGTGGCGATAAACCTAATAATAACGGAAATAACAACTCGGATACTGACCAAAAAAACTCTCCCGTCGCAAGAAAAAATGAAGAACAGCCTGCACAAGCAGTTGAAAACAATTAAATTTCATAAA
>JAEIGA010009234.1_pt1 | contig 14917 bp, 35 predicted proteins | sample 9270691 | NCBI WGS metagenome assembly JAEIGA01 (sample SAMN17057246, study PRJNA624740) | gut metagenome | biome: biome; isolation source: fecal sample | host: Bos grunniens | place: China: Xizang | collected 2019
AAAAGGTCTTTCAAAACCCTTGGTAAAGCTATGAAATGCCTTACCGTCAATTCTAATTGCGACTGGCATTCTACGAACGAGCCTAGTCTTAGGTACTTGTTCATAAAATTCTTTCATCCGTTTGCCAAGGTCATCATGTACTGGCATATATAACACTCCTTACTTAACGATTTATATTATAATACAATATTTTAACTTATTCAGGCATCTTAATAATTGTGTCTGTACCTACAACGTCGGGCAGCTCCCCATTCCAGGTCTCATAATACTTATAGTCAATCAGAGCCTGAGTAATAGACTCTGCTAGCAGCTTGTTCGCCTCTGCTTCAGCTCTTGCCTTAACTTCGATCTCGTAGGCTGCAGCATCAGCCTGAGTCTTCTTAACATTAGCTGCAGCTTCAGCCTCAATTACCTGCTGTTCTGCTTGAGTCTGTGCCTTCAGCTTGTTCTGCTCCGCAACCTGCTTAGCTTCCACGGCATCCGTAAACGCGTCAGTGAAATCCATATCTTCAATAGAAGCAGATACTACAATGATATTATAGTTCTCAAGGCGGGTAGTCAGATTTTCCTGAATAGCGCGAGACAGGGAACTGCGATCGCCTACAAGAGCTTCTGCACTATACTTTGCAACTTCCGTCTTCACGGACTCGGTAATATTAGGTACCACAATATTATTGTAATAATCAGTGCCAATAGTCTTGTAGATAGTCATTGCATCCTTAGAGCTAATCTGATAATTTACCGTGTACTTCATAGTAACTTCCTGAATATCAGAAGAGAAACAAATTAGATCAGTGGACTGCTTCTGTACCCGGTTATCCATCTTAACAACTTTCTGCCAAGGCGCCTTAAAATTCATACCTGCATCAAGCGTGCGAGTTTCTACCTTGCCAAAAGTAGTCAAAACACCAGTATGGCCAGCAGGCACGCTTGCCATACAAGAAAGACCGACTAAGACTGCTACGATAATAACGGTAATAATACCTGCTGCAATGGCGCCGCCGCTATTATTATCTGCGGCAACACAAATGGTAACAATCGCACCTACAATCAACGCCAAAATACCAAAAATAAACCAAAACATTTTAAATCTCCTTAAAATTTTATTAAAATTTAAAGCAAATATTCTTTACTTATTTATGTTCTTTGTGCTTTTCCAGAGCTTCCGCGGATAAGGTTGAAACTGCGTGCTGGAAAAGCTCTTCTAAACTGAAAACAAAACCACCCATATGTATTCTTAGCTGACAGTTATTGCCAACATACATATCGTTCGTATCTCTCATCTTCACTCTCCGTAAATCTTTACTTTTCTGTGTTCGTTTTTCTTAAGACAGAGTTCAATAGCTTCTTCTCTATCTGTAAAAAGCCAGCCAAACTCATCTTCACACAAATGTGTATCATCTTTTAGTGTAACGCCAACTGTATTAGTCGCCCACACACCCCGTACCTCTGTCTTCGTAATAACCCAAGGAGAGTTTTTCTTCCACCACTTCTTGCGATGTACGTAATAAACCGTCTCCCAATACTTAAACGGAATTTCAAACTCCTTCTCTTCTCGTGCTACAGGGAGTCCATCATAGGTCTTGTGCTCAGGACACACCATTTTAATAGTCCAATTCATTATATTACCTCACCAAATACTACTATAATATTGCGCCCACATATCGTCGAAGTAGGCGTCGTCTTCTTCATGACACTCTTTACACGCAGTCAGCCAGTTAGCTGATTCCTCTACATATTGAGTGTTTCTTCGCTGTGTTGTAACTGGCCATCTAAAATATTTTTCACAACACGGACAATAACCTAGCAGCGTCCTAAACAGTTTTATAATTCTATTCTTCATCAGCATATCCAATCCTTGTAAGATATCTGCTCCATTCTTCAGAGCAATCTACAAGTTTTTCTGCATGTCCGTCTTTAGTGTGTAGCTCCTTGCCAAAACAAGTTTTAATCTCGATAATTTCTGCGTCCTCTACATACATATCAGTTTCTTGGACGCATTTACTACAATAAGGACAAACATATCCATAAGTCATAACATTTGCAGGTTTACCACAAATACTACATACTTGCTCGCTAAGAAATCCATACTTGTGAATAATATCTTCAATCTCTCTTGTTGCACCATGACAATAAAGAGTCATTCTGCCCCATTTCTCTTTTATCTGTACAAAATAGAATTTATCTACATAATCAATCTTTTTTAGTACTTCATAAATATCTTCACAACACTGCAAGAATAGCTGGAACCAGCCTTCAGGTAGATTGTACTCACCTTCAATAAAAGAGTAATCATAATTAGGAATTGGCACATTAGTAAAAGGATGTCGAGGCATTAAGAAAGGATATTTTTCAATGAGTTCTTTTCTTTTCTCAACGGTTAGTTCTCTTACCACGCTTTAATACCTCCATATAGTTAGACCAGTCTAAAGCTTGGCCACACCGATTGCAAAAGTGTTCACCTTCCATTGCGAACTGTGATCCACAATTTGGACAATAATGATAATATTTCCAGAAAGTCTTTTCATGATTAACTAGTCGCGGTTCGCGCCTTTCCAATGCAAAAATTGCTTCTCTATAATACTGCATCTCTGCCATTGTAGTAGTACTTTTACATTGTTGTTCTTGAAAATATGCAATAGCTTTATTATACATATCATTTACTCCTATTTATTGCAGGTAAGGATTTGCACCTTACATAGCACTCTATCACAGACACGGCACCACTTAACTGGGACTGGGGATTTAACTCGATAGTGATAGATTATTGATGGGGGTGTACTACTTGGTTTACCCGTGTTTTTCTAATTAACCCACAACACGCATCATTGCCTATACCCAACTGATTAGCGTCTACCTATTCCGCCACTGCAAATTATTATTCCTTAACCGCAGTCACAAGATTCAAGTTCGTAAATTACAGTATCAGATACTCCCTTATAGAACTTTGTGACTTTCAAACCTTTGTGCGTGTTACAAACCTTAGCAACATACTTTAACATCCAATTAGCAATTTTAATATCTACACTCATCTCACTTAAAATCCTTTACCTTAATCTTCACAATAACACGCTTGCCGCAGCGATCACGCATTTCTACCTTAGGACGACCAACCAAACCTTCCATATCAGCAGTTCCCTTGGTGGACTTAGGATTGGTCTTTACAAAGTCAACACCTTCCTGAATAGTACCTTCAAAAATAATAGGTACAACATCAATACCAAAAGCCTTTGCAATATCCTCAACAGAGGTGCGCGGCTGATAATTGCCGCTGATAAGGACGTCAAACAGAATAAAACTTACGTCCTTACGATAGCTTCCACCGCTCTGGATCTTAGGACCATAACCCTCGCCAAACAGAATAACAGGAGTCTCACCAAACTTCTGCTCAAAAATCTGTTCAGCCTCATCAGTGCCAAACATCTCAACAAGCTTATTCATAAGATGTGCGGGAATCTGTGCGTTTTCTGTGCGTCCGCCATACTGAACCTTATGACCGTCCCAAAAAATTCTTGTATTGGTTCCGTCAATCTTCTCAGTAAACTGCCAAACACTATCCTTCAAAAACTCAACGGTCGGATTACGAAATACGCCTTCCATCAGCTTCTTAGAGCCTTCCATATCGCGTTCATACAGAGTTTCAATCTTATTATATTCAATCATAATAATTCTCCTTAATATTTATTTTTAGCACTCTTCAGGGGTGTCTTTGAATTGACCGTCATAAATCGCTCTTCCACATACTGGACAATTCACTACATAGTCTTTTCCATTATTTTGCGGGCCTTTAGCAAGATGCATATTACTCATATTCAGATCCGTTTTAGTAAACTCTAGGACTGCTCCGCATCCAGTACAGAAAGCATATCTAGGCTTAATATGTCCATATTTATAAACTTTCATATCAGCCACTCCTTAGACATGTCCAAGCACAATGCGTTCATTGACTTCCATCTGAAATTCTTTAATTCTCTTGTGATTAGGTTTATCAGGAAGACCAGTATTCTCAGCAGCGTAATTCATACGTCTTTCGAACTCATTGATAATATCATAGAAGCCTTCAATAGGATGCCCGTTTTCATCCAAAAACTTACCATACCGAATACTCATCAAATATTCCAAATCATTCTCACGATATGTAATGATTTCTTCCTTTTCAAGAATATCAATACACATTAGATAAAGTCTAATTAAATGCATCATATGTTTTGCAATCTTACCGTGCTCAATGGCCTTCTTATTACGCTGGCCAATTTTAGCATAGTCGGAAAGGATATTCTTCATATCGGACCACATGCTCTTATAATCACGCAGCGGATAGTGCGTCAAATGTACATCCATGAAAATTTCTTTATCGTAGTTATCCTGATCAGAATCATCTAAGTACAGATTTACATAGCCGTCTTCACCAAAGCACTGGTACTTCTCAGGCCATACATAAGATGCCGTAGTGATACTATTCAAAATATGTTGTTCCTGTTGAGCTTGTTCAAGTGTCCTCATAGATTTATTGTCTAGCCTACGGAGCTGAGCTGTAGCGTAGCCTCCAAAGGAATACAAAGCTCGCTTAGAAAGAAACATCTTTCTATTGTCTAGCAGCTCCTTACCAACCGGCGCCATATATAGGTAGTGTTCAGGCTTTAATCCCATCAGCTCCACTGTGTTAGGATTGCAATTAGCAAGCAGTCCAATGATCTTATTTAAAGAATAAATTGTAGTATCAGTAGCCTCATGAACGACTTGCTCAAAGTTACTACCACCTAGTACATCTTCTTTAGTATTAAGAGCGATACCACGAATATCAACATCAGAGCCCTCTACGTTTGTTCCATAAGCGTGTGAGCCACCGAGACCTAACATAATAATATTATCACCAAGATGAGGATTTGTTTCAAGAAATTCATATTCAGGATGCTTAAGCAGTTCTTTAATTTCATTAACTGTCATCGTCAAACCTCCAAAAATTAATAGTCTCTACTAGTATATTATACAATCTAGTAGAGACTATTTTAATATTTATTTTTATTTAATGTGCGGCTTTGTCTGCCTCGTGAAGCTTATCAATCCACTTCTTATAATAAGGAGGCAAGCTGTTATAATACTTCTGGTTAATAAAAGGCGCCATATGAGTAGAAATCAGCCAAGCAAGAGTTGTGTTATGCCCAAAAAATCCATAGCTAATCCAAGCACCCACTCCCTGATGTCCGTAGTAATGAGCCGTTTCTGTTACCTCGCCATTAGTATTAGTAAATGTCTTAGTATAAGGCTTACCAATATCATGCAGATATCCGGCTTTTACAACAATTTCAGGAATAGTCTCATCGAGCAGACCGTTTCCACAAAGATGGCAGTGCTCGATAACATCTGCAGTGTGATGAGGACTATCGTGAGGAATCATCATAGCCTCAACAGCACTCTCATAATACTTCTTTCTATTATAATGAACGTCACTGACATGTACCATAATGGTATCAAAACCTTCGTCATAGAACGGGGCCTCAAACCGCTTAAGCATTTTATCAATAACCTCTTTACCAACAGTTCTGCTTCGCGCATTATCACGTTCAATGCAGATATCAATAGGCGCCCAAATTACAACACAGCACTTCTGTACATACTTAGGAACAGCATTCAAAATACCAGCACGTGCTTTACGTGTAATAGAAGTAGCATCATAGATAACATCGAAGCCCTTCTCAAGTGCTTCTACTGCTTCCTTCTGCATGATCTCAAATACCTTACCAGGATTGTCCTGACAAGACGCGTTACCATAAAGTCTTTCACGAACAGCATCACTACTCAACCAAACGATAGTACCATCGCTGGTATTCACTTTGTTTCTTGCATACGTACTTTTACCAGAGCCAGGCAATCCACAGAGAACAATAAGCCTAGGACGCTTATATGTATCACAACCAAGGTCAAGATTTGCCCAAGCAGGCACGTTTGTAAAGTCATCCTCTACGTACTCGGTACATTCATGATTAATATCTTTAATTACAAAAGGATTTTTAACGCCATAACAAAAATATTCAAAGGTGTTATCAAAATAATCTCTACGACGCAAAGCCGTACAATCTTTACAAATCATTATTGCTTCCTCCTATCGCTATAAATCAATACACGATCAGCCGTACGGCCTTCAGCACAATCAAAAGTATAGTAAAAGTTTTCTGTATAACCACAGCCTTGACACTCGTAAACTTCTACTATACCTTTTTTAATATCATCATTTACATATTGCCTATGTACTTTCTTAAACTGAGCAGTACTACCACAATTTTTACATCTATGCATTCTCAGGGCCTCTTTCTAAAAACTTTGTAAAATTATCAAGCACTCTTTCCCACTTATAGGTATCCCAGCCATAGGTATAAGCTCTGCCGCCTACAATTCTATCTAAGTTCATAAACATAATAGGCTGAACGAATTTGTGGAACTTCTTAATTACTGCAGCAGCTTCAGGTCTATCCAGCTTTCTAAGATTTTTTGTCATCAAAGCGCAGTCGTCTACAAAGACAATAAACTCATCCATGAGCTTCTTTACCCACTCAATCTGATCCTTATAATCGGATGCATATATAAGAAACTCGTCCATTTCGCCTCTGAGAATAATATCAATCAAATGCCAACGAGTAATAACATTGTTGTTACGAGCAAAATGAGCCATCACATACTTAGGAGACTTAATCTTGCAACGATTGAAATTCTTATCGTAGCATACATAACCTTCTTCATTCCAAGGCAGATCATTTGCTGCATTAATGATATCTTCAAGAGTGTTTACCTCATAGATTCGAGGCCTAGGGAACATCTGAGTATTCATTGCATATGCAGTACACTCATCACAGCCATACTGAATATTCAATTTGTTATGACGAGCTCCCAAAAAGAAAACATTAGTTTCTTCATAAGGAATGACCACACGAGTATAAGGAGATACCATTTCAAAAATATATGTACGCTCCGGATTAAGGCTTCTTAGCCAACTAGGAATACTATATGGACAAACACTATTATCAATACTGATATTCTTACGTACACCTTCCCAAAAAAGCTCTTCAAAATTATTCTTACGAACATCAGGCACAGAAGCATCACTAGCATCAATATTGCCATTGGTAGATACATGCCATTTATTATCATAGCACCAAAGCTTCATAATAGAGCCGTCAATCTTCTCGGATACCTTGATAGTGGCCCAGTCCATATCAGGAACATAAGATTCTCCGTAGTTACCAAACTTATCAAATGCGTGGCAGACAGGATGTTCCCATTCACCTTCCTTGAAGATGATACCACGACACTCTCTGACAATCTCATTGTTAAAATCAGAATCCAACTGACGATAGTTGAAAATAACAAAGCCATCTTTTCTCTTTACGAGAATATGATAAGGCTCCTGTACAATAAGTTCTTCCCAGTTTTCATGAGTAGCACAGAACTCACCAATTTTAGTATTATATGTAGACAACTATACCACTCCCTTGCTTTTAATAACAATCTCGGCAGCTACAGGGATAACCAAACAAGGTTCAGGCACATGAGTGATATTATTATCCACAAAACAAAAAGCATTGCCTGCCTTTTCATATCCCTTTTCTTTGATAGGATTTATCTTAGTGAAGAGACAGTCGTCAAACATAAAACAATCTCCAACTTTGAGTTCTGTGAATTCAACATGCTTATCAAAAGGATTGATAATCTTCATATACGAATATGCCTTTCTTACTAAAGTTAAATAATTCTTATATATTATACATTACAGTACGATAAAAATAGCTAAAAGTAAAAAAAAATAAGCGACTACCTTAAACAGTAGTCGCAAATCTTTTAATCAGCAATCTTCAGCGTCTGCCCAATCGGCAAGTGCCTTAATTTTATTGTAGCATAGCGCTCTAATACCCATAGACTCTTCTTCCTCAACAGAAATATCAAATCTAAAGACACTGGAGTCAGCGCTCTGCTCTGCTTCTCTGTAATCTTTTGATACATAAGAATCAACAAAACAGGTAAGCGAACTGCCGCGTACATTTACACCGCTAACTCTGTGATATGTAGTGACTATGCCCTTTTCATTAACAAGCTCTTTAGTAAGTGCCATTTTAGTATGCTCCTTTAATAAATTGTATTAGTAACTATTTAATTTAGCAAATTAAATACTGTCTAAGGAATGTCTAGACACTGCCCAACAGAAACAGCTGTCGCATTAGCATAGTAGCAAAAATTATTATATGCATCAGTATAGTATAAATCGCCGGCTGGTGTTAATACCCAATCATACTCATCAGTGATATCTTCCAATGTCTTGCTATTAATTACTCTATACTTAAGCATAATTAGCATCCTTCTTCCATTCAAACTGCTTGCAGCGGTGATAATACTCCCTGTGCATTAAATAATGCTTGCCATTCTCGCAGGCGCAAGTATACTTTCTATAAATACCACTTGACTTATTATAATGCTCACAGTGATCACAGTAGATATTCTTTGGGTTATCTTTATTAATTGTACGTACTTTAGACTTATTCTGTTCTACGGTAACTTGCTCGGTCTTGCCGTCCATCACCGCACCACAAAACTGACAATAATTTCGCTCACGAGCGTTTGGAGTATCACATTCAGAACAGTGGTACAACCAAAGGTCTTCCTCGTCTACATAAGGCTTATAAATCCAATGACCATGCTTTGTTTTACGCTTCTCTCTGTCGAGCTCGTGGACGGCCTCTGCTAACGTTTCACGCAGCCAGGCGTTATCAATTTCCAATTCATCGATCTTAGCTCTAAAGCCTGGTATCAGCTCGTCCTGGTACTCTATAACAATCTTTTTCAGCTGCTCATACAACAGCTTATAATCTTCAACCATTATCAAAATCTCCTAGCCACATAAGGGCACCACAATTTGGACATACCTTGCACTTAATATAATCTGACCAAGAAGCTAATTTGTATTCTAAACAGTTCGAACAACAAGGCTTTCTATTGCCTTGAGCATCAGGTTCCTCGAATTCCCAGCGTGCATATGCAACTTCTTTGACTTTATCTTTATCCATAAACCCTGGACAACGTACTTCGTGGTCAGGTGAAGCTGGTAAACCACATACCCACAGATGGATACACTTAGTACAGCTTTCGGAGCTCATGCACCTTTACCTCTTTACCGCAAATGCTACATACCTCAATCATCTGCTGACCGGCCTGCACGGCTTCCCACTCTTCAGCAGATACCTTAATACTGCAAACCATGCAATAAGGACACTCCAAAATAACATCTTCCTTGTTAATGTTCTTCTCGATACTCATGAAAAATCACCTCATCCTTAAAATGTCCCTCTTCAAAATAACTAATTCTATACATTTCAATAGTAGGATCATAATCTATAATCCAGTTTTCAGTTTCTTTTATCTTTACCCAATTACTCGACATTTTGTGCCTCCTTGGAATACGGCTCATATCTACCTTTAAGCTTAACAATGCAATGATGATGCTGAACAATAGAAATATTTATATCAGTTACTATGTAATCTTTTGCCTGCCACAGTCGTTCTGGAATTACTTCCAATAGAGGCTTATTTTCACCAAAAAGGCCTGGCTCTACTTCAATCTCGCTATCATAGTCATTATATAATACAATGTCATTGAATATGATTTTAATAGGAGCAAAAGCTTTCAACATAGCAACAGTCTCAATTAAAGTAATTTCGCTCTGTTTCATAATTACCTCCTACTTAGCCTCTAAATCAACGTGCTTAAAACGATAATTTAACCTGCACATCAAACTGTTCTTAGTAAACGGCAGAGTAGCCCAATACCCAATATTATGTAGCCACCACTCTATGTACATACCGTCGTATGATCTATTTAGTACCTTATCAGCAAGATAGCAACCGTATTCTTCATTACATTTTGCAGTGATAGCCACAAACATATCGGATTTTCTCCAGATATTATAACTATTTTCTATACGTAAATTTTTCAATTAAACTACCTCAATGCTTATTTCTGCCAAGCAGTACTAAGTTATTAATACACAAGTTTGAAGCACCTTTAATCGACTCTGTGATAACCTTTTGTGCTTCTTCTAGGTCTTCAAATGTCTTTATTTTCTTTTTTCTAGAAATTCTAGAGTTTCCTCCGCACGGTGTTAAGTAACCTTCACCGTTAAAAGTATACGAAACTAAATAATCATACATTTTCATAAAGCTAACTCAGTAAGCTCCTTTTCAATCTCTTTATTAATCTCTCGCCTATACTTTTTCTTAAATAATCTACGATTTAATTTCTTCATTTTAGACCAGCCATTATGATTGTTAGCCCAGCAAGAATATCTCTTACTAAACCACGACTGGCCTCTGTCTGAAAACTGTCTACGTGCTATCTCAGCCTTATTCATACGAGGGCTCTCCGGTAATGATCTGATTAAACTTGTCAATTGCATCATAAATGTCTTCACGAGGCGACTCCGTTAAATCAATCTCATAGTCGTCTTTTCTACAATAAAAAAACGTATGATTATTAAATAGATCAAATACAACTACAAATTGATATCCATTTTCTTCATAAAGAACGTTTTCAACTTCATTCCAGAAAAGCACACTTTCTTTATTTAGTGCCATAGCCTACCTCCTTAATTGGGCAATCAACTCGTCTTTTTTCTCTGCCTTCACAGTTTGAAATGATTTTAGCATCATGCAAGGCGCCGCAGCTAAAACCCGCTTTCCAGCCACTGTCATACCAGTGTGAAAGAGGACATTTAAAGCAGCTGCTAGGCACATTTAAATCTTCTATTATTACTGCCATATTAGTATAACCACTCTTTACATTCATATCCAGCGGTAGTTAACCACTCCGCTACCAAATGTCTATGACAAAAGTCTGCAGATTTTTCAAAACATACTAAAGCAATATCACAAGTATTTGGCGCTAAGCCTAACTGGTAATATAAGTTGGTTACAACACTAACTGGGTTTAATTGGTTAAGTACCTGGCCAATATAGTTTTCTGTAAATTCTACTGTATCTCCAGTAATCTTATACTTCTGAAAAAAGTCATACTTTGGTGCCAACGGTCTATAAATAGGCCCAGTATAACCCTTTGGCGACTTTGCACAAATCGCGATAGGCTTAATGTTTTCAGGTAGCTTTTTTACCTGAGCAAAATAAGTTGTATAAATCATACTAGCACTCTCTTACTGGCAGTCGGGGCAATAGTCCTGATTACTCTCTGGAATATGCTCCCAGCCACACAGTACAGCCTTATTAATAGCTTCTTTTTGACTATCCGCAATAGGACCATGCTTTCCACACTTGTCACAGATTCTATAATGAGCTTTTACTGTACTTGGAAATACAACAAAAAGTAGTGCAAACAAGCCAATCCACCACTTTCCAAAACAAACGGCCAATAGTACCCAGCACAGGACACAAAAAATATTATATAAAATAATAGACCCCAAATTCTTGTTCATATAGACCTCACTCAATAGAATTAATATATTCTTTGAACTCTTCAAATTCTGCCTTTGTTAAAAAAGTATCTGCATAATGAAAATCTTTATTTCTAATAATTGCCCAGATCCTCTTGAGCTTCTTACAAAACACCCGCCACATGCCCTCACACTGCTCGGTATAGAATCTGCTATTTGTGTAAGTCATAAAACAATAATAATCGTCTTCTTCGGTATCAACCCTAAATAAAACGCCGTTAGCACAACCACAATTACAATTAACTAAAATTTCTTTTCCATCTTTGCTTCTTAAGATCGCCATATCAGATACTCCTCAATCATCATGGTGGTACATATAATACAAATAATTATAAAGGCCTTCAACAGTCTCTACATCAAATACTGTGTCATCGCCTGTATTTACGTCTCGGACAGTAATAACCTTAGCGTCATTTGGATGATTTTCTACCCACCAGCTAAAAATACCGTCCTCATCTTCGCACCCACTGACTACCGTCAAAAGATCCTCAAGCCCATCTATAGCCTGCTGTAGATAGTTACACACCGGAAAATCAAAATAAGGTCTAATGGCATCATGAAACTTTTTCTGCTCTTCTACACAATGTTTATATCTATTTGCAAAATGCAAAAATTGATCTTTAGTAATTAACACGTAAATAAAACTCCTTTTCTAGTAAACTTACGAGCTTCTGACTTGCTAATTGCTACTACTACGATGGGATCATCATACTCATCTTTGAAGTATTTAATATACTTATTTAAACCCGCCCAGCCATTATTACATTTTATAAGAGATTCTACACCGTTTGGAAATTTGATAATAAAATACCGGTGCTTCTTAGTACGTCGTTTCAGCATCTTTTCCTCTAAACGTTTACTTTCTTCCGCTGCCTTAAGAATATCGGCTTTTAAATCAGCACTCAAGCAACTCATCCTCCAATACAACTACATTTACTTCACCCGTATGTACAGTACAACGATCGATAGCAATAATACCTTCTGCTTTATACGGCTCCCAAACGGCATCTTCTTCGAACTCTGTGATCCAATTATCCGTACTAATGGATTCCATCATATGACCATAGCTACAATGCCAATGTCCACAAACAATAGTTTTACCAGGCACAATGATACCATTACGGGCTTTTCTAACACCATTAAACCACCGCGCCATTTCCCAGTCGCCCTCACGCCAATTATCATCAAACAGTGTTGGTTCACCGTATTCTGCAAATTTTTTTGTAGTGTCATACTTCATCGGAATCCATCCGTGAACAAAAATATATTTTTCTGTTTCGAAGTAGTCAACCATTTTATCGAAAAACGGCTTAAGTCTTTCTTCAGAAAGCTTGACGGCTTCGTAAAGTTCCTCGTTAGCCTCTGCGTAACACAGGTCTTCAATAGTGCGAAGTGTGCCATTACTAAGATCGTGCTGCTTACAATAGCCTCGTTGCCATACCTTTTCCATTAGTACCTCATGATTACCCTTAACTAATACAGCATTGGTAAGGCTATTTAGAAACTCCAGTACTTCTTTTGACTCTGGACCTCGATCAAAACAGTCACCGCAGCACACGAGTAGCTGCTCTGGATTATTAGGCTCAAAGCCTTTTTCGTCTAGTGCCTTCTTCAGTGGTGTATAAAAAGAATGAATATCACTTACTGCAAAAATCTTCATAATAATACCTCATAGTATCTTTATATTAATATAATACAACGTAAAATAAAAAGATTATCAGCTATTAGGTATAAATAACTGATAATCTTTGCTTAAATCACTTATTAACTTCCGCAAGCTTGGCAATAACAGTCTTAACAGCAAGGTCATATCCATCTGCATCACCGTTAATCTCAGTAAACGGAATACCAAGACGATGGTACAGGTCTTTGATCTCAACACTTATTGCATCGCTCTCTTCTGCAGTCTGATTTCTACCTTTAGTGTTATACGGCTTAACTCTATTCAAGAAGAAATTGATATTATCATAAGTATCATAAATAGCCATAATAAGGTCGGTCAGTGGCCCTACGATCTTTTCATCTTTAGTATAAATAATAGCAAGAGGAAGAGGACTGTCCGTGACAATAACGTCTACTTCATCTCTGCATCGAGCAAGTCTATACGACTGCTTACCAAAAATATACTCTTGGCAGTTAAGAGCCGTAATGTTATGCTCCCAAGTTTTATCTTTTGCAAACTCTCCTACAAGCTCACAGTTAATACCAAGCTGCTTTAGCTCTGTAAAAATCTTAGCAGCACCTGTACTCTTGCCAGCACCAGGAGCTCCGGTTAAATTCACAACAATCGGTTTCTTCATTCTATCCTCACTTAAAATAAATCATCATCTAAATTATAGTTATATCGTTCTTCTAGTTTTTTACAAACTGCCATAGCAGCTTCAACAACTTCTTCTGAAGTCATCTTTTTGTAGTCACATGCTCTCGTCCAGTCTGCAAAATAAAAATGAGTTAGTACATCAAAAAGTACCTGCTCTTGTGCCTGCCTTTTATATTCTTCAAACAGGCTTTTAAACTTTTCATCAATTGGCAGTTCTTCAAATGAAACTTTTCTATTCATAGTAGCTCTCCATTATAGATACTTAGCTTCATCTATAGTTTGACCAACAGCGTTCATCATATTCTCGGTAAATAGAACACAAAAATCTTTAAATGCCTTTACATTTAGATCGCGTAGCTGAGCAGCAGTTGCCGTAGGTTCTTTTTCAAATGCTTCTGACGCTTCGAGTACGTTTTTCTTGAGTCTCGCATAAGTTTGAAACAAAGATTCAGTCATTATAAAATCCTCCATTTATAAGATCGATTAACTCACTAAACTTATTTATAATAGCTGACAACTGCTCACCATGATATCTGCCGCCTGACGTTGCAATACGAAACTCGCCACGATCGTACAACCCAACAACAATGTCGCCGTCATCGGTCTGAATCAGAGAAAGCTTAGACGTACTATAATCACTTTCAATTTTTGCCATTTTCATCGTCAATCACCCTTAATATACTTATATATTTAATATACAATAAAAGCACCGGCGATTTCTCATTCCGGTGCTTTTATTTTTACTTATACAAGCAGTTCTCCAACCACTTTATTTACAACAGACATATCTACCTTACCCTTAAGATGCGTTGCCAGAGTCTTCATTACAAAGCCCCTGTTCTGCTTAGTGAGAGCAATAGCCTCATTTGTAGCAATTTCCATAATCTTGTTTTTAACGACTTCAGGATCAGTAATCATCTGAGGAGCGTATTCCTTTACAAGGTTTAGCTCAATCAAATAATTTGTTTTACGCTGCTTCAACTCTGCGTCGCGTTCAGGGTCTTCTGCTGCATCAGGACATGTGTCATACTGCTCCTGAACGGTCTTCTGGTATTTGGCCAAGGTTTCGTCCACAAGCGTCTCTGTAATCTCTACGCGTCCTTTAGATGTC
>JAEIGA010009235.1_pt1 | contig 14917 bp, 18 predicted proteins | sample 9270691 | NCBI WGS metagenome assembly JAEIGA01 (sample SAMN17057246, study PRJNA624740) | gut metagenome | biome: biome; isolation source: fecal sample | host: Bos grunniens | place: China: Xizang | collected 2019
AATGCATGAAATATACCAATGCTATTATCGCAAGCCAAAACATCGGCTCTGAAGTTGGTGCAGTTGTTATCGATATGCTTCCTGCTCTATCTATTTGCAACGCAAACCCCAACCTTAAATGCTACGAATTAGACAACGACCCTGAATACTACGTTTTATATTTTAATAAAAACGCTACCGAATTAAAAGCTAAAGTAGACAAAGTTCTACAAGTTATGTTTGACAGCGGGGTTATCGACTTCTTAACCTTAAAACACAGTGGTAACATAGTTTAATTAATTAGGAAATAAAAATGGATTTAAAAGCTCAATTAGATTACGTAATAAGCGTCCGGGGTCCTCTTTTACAGGGCCTCGGCATTTCGTTACTTATAGCACTTGTTGCAGTAGTTATCGGGTTTGTTATAGGCGTTTTGCTTTCTATGGCTAAAATCGCGCCTAAAACCAACTTGATTATTAAAATTTTAGATAAGTTTGCAGACCTTTACATAACCGTTATTAGAGGAACGCCTATGCTAGTTCAATTATTAATAATGTACGGCGTTATTTTGGTTTCTTTTAAATATAGCGATACCAACCTTTTAGTGCCGATTATCTCTTTCGGTATTAACAGTGGCGCATATATGGCGGAAATTATTAGAAGCGGTATCAACTCTATCGACAAAGGTCAAATGGAAGCCGGCAGGAGCCTTGGACTTAGCTGGTCTACGACAATGTTTAAGATCGTTATCCCCCAAGCAATTAAGGTTGTTATACCTACTATTTTCAACGAAATTATTATTTTGGTTAAAGAAACGTCGGTCGTTTGCTATATTCTTCTTAGAGTTAATGGCAAACAGGTTTGGGACCTTTTGGGTGTTGCGGAAAACTTGGGTCTTGGCAAACCCGCGTGCTATATGGCGCTTATTTTTACCGTTGCAATTATGTATTTAATAGTAGTTATTCTTTTAACGTTAATACAAAAACTGATTGAAAGGAGGCTATCGAAAAATGAACGATAACGTTTTGATAAGCGTAAAAAACTTAAACAAATATTTTGACAAAAACCACGTTCTTAAAGGCATTGATTTAGAAGTTAAAAAGGGCGACGTTATTGCTATTATAGGACCTTCGGGTTGCGGTAAATCTACCTTTTTAAGATGCTTAAACCTTTTGGAAACTTCTTCAAGTGGAGAAATCGTTTTTAACGATAGCCACGTGTTCAAAAACTACAGTTCGGTTACCAAGCAACAGATAAAAGAAATTAACGCGCTTATTATCACGGCTAAAAAACACGGCGAAGACGTTAGCGCTCTTTTAGAAGAACTTACTAAACTTAAATCGAAATACAAAGAACAAATTAAAGAAGAAAAAATTATAAACAAAACGGTTGCTAAAACGCTAAATAAACATCGTGAAAAGATAGGTATGGTTTTTCAACAGTTTAACTTATTCAATAACCTAAGCGTTTTGAAAAACATTACCCTAGCCCCTGTTAAACTAAAATTAATGACCGAAGAACAAGCAAAAAGCAAGGCGCTTGAACTTTTGAAAAAAGTTGGACTTGAAGATAGGGCTAACGATTATCCTTCACAACTTTCCGGTGGTATGAAACAGCGTGTCGCAATAGTTAGAGCGCTAGCCATGGAACCTGACGTTATGTTGTTTGACGAGCCTACTTCAGCGCTCGATCCTGAAATGGTTGGTGAGGTTCTTAAAGTTATGACCGACCTTGCAAACGAAGGCATGACCATGGTTGTAGTAACTCACGAAATGGGCTTTGCTAAAGAAGTTGCTTCTAGAATTTTGTTCGTTGACGAAGGGCTAATAAAGGAAGAAAATTCGCCAAAGGAATTCTTTGAAAACCCGAAAAACGAAAGGCTGAAAGAATTTTTATCAAAAGTTTTATAAAAAACAAAAAAGCACTTTTATAAAAAAGTGCTTTTTCTTTGCCAACTTTTATTAATTGCGATAATTATTATCGTCGTTAATCTAAGTTGGATTTATAATAACGACGATAATTTTTTACGGTATATTTTAATAATTTTCATTAAAAAAACTAAATACCTTACCGCCGATAACATTATTATAGGAAAGGTAAGGTATTTTTATGCATTTAAATTAAAAATAAATTTTTTATTCTTCGTCGGGCAAATCTACGTTGTGATAAACGTTTTGAACGTCGTCCAAATCTTCTAACGCGTCTACTAGTTTATTGAATTTAACTAATTCGTCCCCAGACAAAGTGATTTTGTTTTGGGGTACCATTTCTATTTGTGCTGAAAAGAAGTTTAGGTTTTTGCCTTCTAAATACTTTCTTACTTGCGAGAAGTTTGCAACGGAAGTGTTAACAACAAACGCGTCGTCTTCTACGATAAAATCGTCCGCACCGGCATCTAACGCGTATTCCATAACTACGTCTTCTTCAAGTTCGGGAGTTCTTTCGATTACTATAACGCCCATAGTCGTAAAAGTAAACGACACGCACCCTGCGTTGCCTAACGAACCGCCGTGTTTTCTCATAGCCGTTCTAACGTAGTCTACCGTACGGTTTTTGTTGTCGGTTAACGCTTTGATTATAACCGCGCTTCCGCTTGGACCGTATCCTTCATAGGTCAATTCTTCGTAATTGTCCCCAGAAAGTTCGCCCGAAGCCTTCGCAATACATCTTTTAATATTGTCGTTAGGCATATTGACCGATTTTGCTTTGGCAATTGCGTCGGCGAGTTTACTGTTAGTTTCGGGGTCTGGGTTGTTTTTTGCCGCAACCGCGATTTCTCTACCTACTTTAGTGAATATTTTACCCTTTGCGGCGTCCGTTTTCGCTTTTTTTACCGCAATATTCGCTGCGTGACTATGTCCTGACATATTATATCTTTCTCCTTTTAATCGTTTTTAATTAGATTGTACATCAATATCCCTGCCGAAACCGAAACGTTTAAACTTTCCATCTCGTTGTGCATAGGTATACTAACCGTTTTGTTAGCACGACTTTTCATAAAATCGCTAACGCCGTTACCTTCGTTACCAAGAACCAAGCAAAACTCGCCGTCTATTCGGGTAGTAAACACATTGTTGCCACCCATATCGGCTATTATTATTTGCTTGTCCTTTACTTTTTCGTATAACTCTTCTCTATCGCCCGAAAAAATATTAACTCTAAAAATACCGCCCATAGACGCACGCACGGTCTTTGGCGAATACGCGTCGGCACAATTTGATAAATAAACGTCTCTATACCCCGCACAAGCGCAAGTTCTTATTATTGCGCCAACGTTATTAGGGTCGCTTACTCCGTCTAAAAACAAACAATTACCGCCTTCTGCGGTTACGCTTTGCGGTTTTTTTACTATCGCAAGCACGCCTTGGGGCGTTTTTTCAGCTGAAACGTATTCAAAAATACCGTCACTAACCGTTTCTACCCTACCCGTATACCCGTTTATTTGAGAAATGCCTTTCTCAGTACCGAGCAATAACGTTACGTCTTGACTTTTTACCGCTTCGTTTACGAGTTTAACGCTTTCTACAAGGTAAAGACCCTGGTCGTCTCTATTTTTTTTATCAAAAAGCGAGCGAATATTTTTTATAAGCGCGTTTTGTCTTGATACAATCATTTTAATTTAAAGAAAGCCTACCGCTATGAGTAGGCTTAAAATAATACTATTATTACTTCTTTAAGTTAGCTTTTGCCGTTTCGCATAGGGTTGCAAATGCCGTTGCGTCGTTAACAGCGATATCTGCAAGAACCTTTCTATTAAGGGTGATACCTGCATTTTTCAAGCCGAACATAAATTTGCTGTAAGATAAACCGCTAAGCCTTGCAGCTGCGTTTATTCTTGCAATCCATAAAGAACGGAAATCTCTCTTTCTGCTCTTTCTACCGATGTATGCATAGAGTTGCGCTTTCATAACCGCTTCTCTTGCTACTCTATATCTTTTACTTCTTCCGCCCCAGTATCCTTTAGCGAGTTTTAATATCTTTCTACGCTTCTTTACGGCGTTAACACCTCTTTTAATACGCATAAGTTTTTCTCTCCTTTATGTCTATTTATTGTAAATCAGCGTTTTTACGGTCTTTTGCTGAGTTTTGTCGACGTATGCACCGTCACACAAGTTGTTCTTTCTCTTTCTGTCTTTCTTGGTAAGAATGTGGTTCTTGCCTGAGCAAGCCCTTTTAATCTTGCCGGTTGCGGTTACTTTAAAACGTTTTTTCGCCGCGCTTTTAGTCTTCATTTTAGGCATTGTTTTACCCTCCGTTTGTTTTTTATTTAAGTTACGCTTTTGCGGGCACGAGCATCATCCAAATGTTCCTGCCTTCCGTAAGCGGTTTCTTTTCCATTACTCCAACGTCTTTTACTTGCTCAAAAAAACGTTCCATTACGTCTATACCTAAGTTTGCGTGCGCCATTTGTCTACCACGCATTCTTATAGACACCTTTACTTTGTTGCCAGCGGACAAGAACTTTTGCGCTTGTTTTGCTTTAACGTTCAAATCGCCCACGTCTATCGTCATTGATAGCCATACTTCCTTTATTTCTACTACCTTTTGATTTTTTTTCGCTTCTTTCGCTTTCTTAGCAAGTTCAAAAAGGTATTTTCCGTAGTTCATAATCTTACATACGGGCGGATTTGCGTTGGGCGATATCTTAACCAAGTCTAACCCACGCTCTTCTGCTATCGCGTTTGCGTCCCTTGCACTCATTATACCGAGTTGTTCGCCGTCTTCTCCGATTACTCTTACTTCCCTATCCCTGATTTCAAGGTTGGTTTGATGTTCTTTTTTGATAGTTTTTTACCTCTCAATAATTTTCCACGGGTTGCCCCGATTAAAACAAAACAGGTTGCTTAAATAATTAAAGCAACCTGAAAATACCGTTATTAGCCCTTTTACGTTTAGGCTTTTAAGTATTGAGCCGATTAACCATTGTCGTCGGCGAGAAGGGTCACTTCTTCTTTAAGCCCTATTATAATACAACACTTTTTAGCCTTTGTCAAACGATTTTAACTAATTTTTATTTTTTTATTCGCTAACGATTATTGCGGTGTTGGCAAATCTTCTAACCGATTCTAACGCGTTTATGCACGAGTCTAAACTTTCGTATGCTTCACCTATGCATATAACCGATTTTTGCGCGTTACGAAGCTTGTAATAAAATCTTCCAAACTTGTCTTTATCGATTATAAAGTTGCCTGCAAGTGAATTTTTCTTAACCGATTCAATCGCTTTTTCGGCATTTGCTTTCTTTGAAACCTCTTCAGTTGCTAGCATTAGTTGGCCGTTAGATGCGTACAACTTAGCTGAAAACGCGCCTTGTTCACTCTTCTCTATTCTCCATTTGCCTTGCAAACCCTTTTTCGCTTCGTATCCTTCTTTTACTTCGGGCACGTAGTCAACGTATTGCATACTTTCTATTATTTTATCACTAAGCGTGGATATCTTTGCTATACGTTTAACCGATTGAACAGCCTTTTCGCATTGTTCTTTCGATTTATATATTTCGCCGACGCACATCAAACGGTTGTTTGAATTTTTTAGTTTGTAATAATAATTAGAATTTTTATCCGTGTAAATAACGAACTTGCCGTTTTCTACACCGTTTATAATGCTCTGTATACCTTCTTTTGCTCCGTCTATCGTGGTATAAGTTTCACTAGTCAACATAACTTCGCCGTTAGAAGCGCATAACTGTGCAAGGTATTCTTTATCCTTTTTAAACTCTATCACCCATTTGCCAGCCAAAATTTTAGATTCTTTTTGTTTTTTCTCTGGCTTTTTAGCCGTTTTTTTAGTCGAAACGGGCTTTTTGTTTTCTACTTTTTCGCTACCCCTAACAACCGTTTCTTCTACTGAAGTTTCATTTTTGGTTTCTTCTGTCGGTTGTAATTCTTCTAAAGGTTGTTTTATTTCTACTTTTTTTGCATTTGCCTTCTTTTTGCTTTTGTTAACGCAAACGATTATTATAATCGCAACGATTAAAAGAACTACCGCACCTAAACCGATAATACAAGGCAACGTGTTTGCGGTAATAAACGCCAACACTTTATCAAAAAATTCTTTCATTTTTTATTATTCCTCCTATTTTGTCCTAATTTTGTTTTCCATCGTTAAAATAAATTATCCCAAGCGTGTTTGCGCCACAGTGACTTGCTATCGTGCCGCCAGCGTGCGCTTCATATATATTTTCAAAACCCGCGTTTTCTAACGCCGTGCGTGCTTCTAAAACCATTTCGGGAGTTGCGGTGGTATAAGATATAAACACCTTGCTTAAATCGGGCGTCATAAACTCACTTAGCACTTCACTGCAGTATTTTGCAATAACTTTATCCATTGACCCACGGTACTTTTTGTCCATACCCATCTTGCCGTCTTTAACCACTATTCTCGGTCTTATTTTTAGTAAATTTGCGCCAAGAAGTTGCACGCTACTACATCTTCCGCCTTTATGTAAATAATCTAATCTTTCAACCACGAAAGAAGCTTGTAGTGCTTCTACTCGTTTCGAAACTTTTTCGTATATTTCCTTAGGGTCTAAACCTAAATCGGCAAGTTCGCGCGCGTAGATTGCTAACAAGCCTATGCCTGTTGAAAGCGAACGGCTATCTACCACGTAAACGTTTTGCATTTCTTCACTTGCGCGAATAGCGTTGCCACAAGATGAAGTAATACCACTAGATAGCGCGATATGCACTACTGCGTCGTAATCCTTTTTAAGTTCTTCAAAATATTCGGTATATTCGAATTGGTTTAGAGCGGTGGTTTTGGGCAACGTGCCGTTTTTGTCTACGAACTCGAAGATTTCTTCCGTAGTCTTATCCCCGTCTTTTATCATATTATCGCCTAAAACAATAGTGTATGGAATAACTTTTATATCGTATTTTTTTAAAAGTTCTTTGCTTAAATCTGAGGTTGATTCAACGGAAATTGCTATTTTCATAATTTTTCTCCAACAAGGTAAGTTTTTATTTATTTTATCATATTCGCACTTTATTTTCAACGATTTTTTTGCGGTTTTTTATCTCTTTTGCCCTTAATTTTTTAGAATAATTATTTTTATAAAATAAATACTTGCAATATTTAGTCGTTATGGTGTATTATATTCATATTAAAGGAGAACAGTTATGGACAAAATTAACGGAGTTATTAAAACTGAAAGCGTGCCCTACTCTAAATTTCCTGAGTTTGACGGGCAAGTAGTTACTATTCACGGCTATATTCACCGTATTCGTGAGATGACGGGGTTTGCTTTCGTTATCATAAGAACGGCAACTGATACCGTTCAGTGCGTTTACGCTCCCGAATTTTCCGATTACCGTTGGGACGACAAACTTACCGAAGAAGCTTGTGTTAAAGTTACGGGTAAAGTCGTTGGTAGCGTCGACGCTAAAGGCAACCAACGTTTTGAAATTCAAATACACAACGTTGAAATTCTTTCGCTACCCGCGGAAAATTTGCCTATAGTTATAAACAAAAAACAGCTTGATAATATTCAGCTTAACACTATTCTAGACTTGCGCCCTATTTCGTTAAGAAACCCGAAAGAAAGGGCTATTTTCCGTTTGCAAGAAGGCATACAAAGGGGTTTTAGAGAATACCTTATAAGCCAAAACTTCACGGAAATTCATTCGCCTAAAATTAACTTTGCGGGCGCTGAGGGAGGAACTAACGTGTTTAAACTAGATTATTTTGGCAAACAAGTTTATCTTGCTCAATCACCGCAGTTATATAAACAAGCGCTTGTCGGCGTTTATGAAAGAGTGTTTGAAATCGCACCTGTTTTCCGCGCCGAGCATCACGACACTTCGCGCCACCTAAACGAATATATTTCAATGGACTTTGAAATGGGCTTTATAAATAGTTTTGAAGACATTATGAATATGGAAACGGGCGCTCTTAAATATATTATGAATTTACTTAAAACCGAGTACAAGCAAGAAGTTGAACTTTTGCACGCCGATATTCCTGAAATTGACGAAATACCCGCAATTAAGTTTATGGACGCTAAAAAGATTATTATGGAAAAGTTTAAGTATAAGCCGACCGATATGAAAGACTTTGACCCGGAAGAAGAACAACTGCTTGGCAAATACGCTAAAAAAGAGTTTAATAGTGATTTTATATTTATCACCCACTACCCAAGCAGAAAACGTCCCTTCTATACTATGGACGACCCGAACGACCCCGAGTATACTCTTTCGTTCGACTTATTGTTTAGGGGGCTAGAAATTACGTCGGGCGGGCAACGTGTTCACGACTACAAAATGCAAGTTGACAAAATGATTAAGTGTGGCATGAACCCCGAAGAATTTGAAACTTATTTAATGCTCCATAAATACGGAGCGCCACCACACGGCGGGTTGGGACTAGGGCTTGAAAGACTTACTATGCACCTTTTAGGTTGCAAAAACGTTAGGGAAGCGACCATGTTCCCAAGAGATATAAATAGGGTTACCCCTTAAAAAATCAAATTAAAAAATTTATTATTTGCGTTATAGACGTATACAAAAATGGCTAGCGAAAATTCGCTAGCCATTTTTTTGGTGCTTTTAATTTTAGTTTGATTAAAAGACGAATAGAACGCCTATCAAAATTATGAGTACTAGGACTGCTACGTAATTATAAAAGAGCAACAAGCGTTTGTCAATAGTTAAATTTGCCCGTTACAGTAACGGATAGTTCTGCTTGAGTATTGTTAACGTCGTATTCATACACCTGTTCAATTATTAAATTTGGGCGGGTTTTGTTCTTGCCGTCTCTAATATTTTTTAGTGCCGAAGACAATACTTTAGCATCTTCAATCGTTGGTGGCTTTGAACGGCATCCATTCCGCCCTGTCTATCCGCTTTACCGATATACTCCATGTCGACGAAAATTCTATCCACCCCCGCGCCTTCAACTATCGAAGCGACGGACGGATTGTTCGTTATGTACATCAGCTTAAGCATCGGTATCTTCCCTTTTCTCTTCTACCACTTCGGTGGGCTTTTCTATTATTTGTTCAACCGTTGCATTCTCTTGCGGTTGCTCGGTTACGGCAACTTCTTCTAATACCGCGCTTGGTTGCTCGGTAGTCGAAACGGGTTTTGTTTGAACGGTTGCGCCCGTGTTTTCGTTGTCGGCGTTGGTGAAAACCTTAAACACCGTTTTGAAAAGAATTTTTATATCAAGCCACATTGAAACGTGGTCCACGTACCACACGTTTAGTTCAATGCGCTTATTCCACTCCACGCCTTTTCTCCCGTTGATTTGCGCCCAACCCGTTATGCCCGGGCGAACTAAGAACATTCTCTTTTGTTCTTCGGTATAATCTTCTATCGGCCAAGGATGGTAAGTTAGCGGTGGGCGTGGGCCTATAAAACTCATATCGCCTTTGAGCACGGATAGAAGTTGCGGAATTTCGTCCAAACTAGTTGCGCGAAGAATTTTACCGATTTTAGTAACCCTAGCGTCCCCTTTGCCCGAGTATACTCCGCTACCCGTTTTCTCTGCGCCGACGCACATAGAACGGAATTTTAGTATATTGAAAACCTTACCGCCTTTGCCTATTCTTTGTTGCTTAAAAATAACCGGACCCTTTGAGTCTAGTTTAATACACAAAGCGATAATGAGCATAGGCACGAAAGCAACTATTAACCCTAAAAAAGAAAATAATATATCGAATAATCTTTTGAAAAAATGCTTATACATAACTGCTCCGTAAAACTTTCTTCGTATATTTTAAATTAATAACAAACGCGCACGCGCGTAAAAAAATATAATTTATTTTAAAATATATAATAATACACACTACTGTTATACTACATATTCGCTTCTTTGTCAAGGTCTATATAAAAAGCAAGTGAAAAAACGGCCCGTTTTGAGCCGTTTTTACATAATTTTCTAAATTTTTTCGCCTTTTTGTTGTGAGACAACGATTATTCGGGCTTTTTATCAAAATCAAGCGTTAAATCGTAGTCGCCAAGTTTGTTTACTTTAAAACCGTTTTTCTTGTATTCTTCATAATCAAATGCTTCTAATTCGTCGATAGCAAGTTTATGGAATTCATAGAAGTTATGCCACCATTCCCAGCCACTGCCAAGTTCGTTTGAAAGATATGCGTCCGCAATATCGCAAGCCGTTTGCGGTGCAACGTAGAACGCGCCCATAGCCAAAACGTTAACGCCGTTACCCGTTATTGCTCTGGTTGCGGCGGGTAAACTTTCTACAACGCCGGCATGTACGTGGGGGCATTTGCTTGCCGCAATATGTATTCCCATGCCAGTACCACAGAATAAAAGCGCTCTTTCATAGTTGCCTTCCGAAATTTCAGCACCTACTCTTAAACCTACTCTATGGAACATTAAGTCGGTATCGTTAGGGTCGCTATCTTTTTTTACACCAAGGTCTAAAGTTTTCCAACCTTTTTTGGTAAGGTGTTCTACTACCACTTACCACTTCTTTAAGTGGAAACCCTGCAAAGTCTGCGCCTACTACTAAGTATTTGTCTTTTATAGTTTTCATTTTTATCTCCCTTTTATATGGTCTTTCTTTGTTCTCTTTTTATTCTAACATAAAAAAATTTCTTTTTAAGAACTTTATCGATTTTTTACTCAACTTTTATAAAAATAAGGGCGACTTCGCCTTTACGCTCTTTCGCCCTTCAAATTTATTCGCCTTTTAGTAAATACTTCATTATCTTGAACACGTCAGTATTCTTTATACGTAATTCGAGCCGAAAGAATACTTCGAAAAGTCGATGTCCGCGCCGTTTATATAGCAATTAATATCGTTCGACGTGTGTCCACCAGTCGTCCAACCATAAAGTTCGTTACGCCCCAAGTCAAGATTTGGGTATTCGTATATTTCAAGTATGTCTTCGCGCGTGAAAGACGGGCCGAGCCACAAACCGCCCGTTTCGTGATCGGCAAGCACTATGACTACCGTGTCGTTCCGCCCGCTTTTATTTGACCGGGCCCCATACCGTCACCTATCATCAGTATAACGTTTTTCGCCGTGGTGCTTACGTTTTTTAGTATTATCGGACCGGGCTTTGCACACGCTATTATTGAAAAAGCCGATAATACTGCCAAAAACAGCCCTAAAAATCTTTTAGTTTTTTTCATTATTTACCCTTTATCAAATCAACAAAATTAAATTCCAAACACAAACCACAAGTAAATATATGCGGGAATTATTGCCGCAAGCGTGAAAGGAATACCTATCTTGAAGAAGTCTGAGTTTTTAACGGTATAACCTTCTTTACGAAGTATGCCTATGCCCGTTATGTTTGCTGATGCGCCTATCGGCGTACAGTTACCGCCTAGCGTTGCGCCCGATAATAGCCCGAAATATAATACGGTCGGATCTATTCCAAGCGAACCTGCTATCCCCTTAATAACGGGTATCATTGTTGCAACGTAGGGTATATTGTCAATAAAAGCAGAGATTAGCACCGAACCCCAAACTATAACGGTGTATAATACGAATACGTTTCCACCGCCTACTTGAGCAAGTAAATTTGCGATAGCATCTATAACGCCTTGTTCGGAAATACCGCCTATCATCAAAAACAAGCCGAGTAACAAACCTAGAGTTTGAAAATCTATTTCTTTTAGCGGGCCGACTATTGCCGACAGTTGTCTTTTGCGAATAAAGTTATAAACAATACCTATAACCATTAATACGCAACATATAAGCCCGTTGGTAAAATCAGGCTTACCAGGTATAAACGATGCACCGATTAAAAGAACTACAGTTCCAAGCAACAGCGCGGTTGGCACGTAATCGGTAACTTTCGTACGCGTTTCAGCTTTGGGAATAGGTGATTTTTCTTTACGGAAAATAAACGCAATTATTATTGCAGATATTAACGCACCAAGTTCAACCACAAAGAACATACCCGGTCTTCCCTTATACCAAAAGAAGTCTATAAAACTCATATCAAGGGCCGAGCCAAGCATTATTGCAGTGGTATCACCAACTAAGGTTGCCGCGCCTTGCAAGTTAGAAGAAACCGCGATTGCTATAATAAACGGAACGGGGTTGGTTTTAATTTTTTTGCAAATTTCAAGAGCAACGGGCGCTATCATGAGGACGGTTGCAACGTTATCAACAAACGCCGAAATAACGCCTGCAAATAGCGACATAATGACCGCCGCCCACATAACGTTAGGAACTTTTTCCATAATAATATCGGCAAGCAGTGCCGGCATTTTGCTTTCTATGAAAAGTGCAACGATACCCATAGTGCCAGCAATCATTAATAGAACGTTTATGTCGATACTTCCCCATATCTTATCTAACGGAAGCATACCAGAAGCAACAAATATAACAGCCGATGCTAACGCGATATACGGTCTATACTTGCTGAACACAAGCATTAACACGTAGGTTACCACAAATAATGCTAATGCGTAATACATACAAATTCTCCTTCGTTTTTAGTAGTTAAATTTTTCGAGTTTGTTCCGCGGTTTAATAGTTTTAGTTGCTAGAAAAAAATCGAAAAATTTTTACAAATTTCAACACGAATTATTATGACACACTAACTTTTTTAAGTCAAGGATATAAAATTAAAATCCTGCATTTAAATGCAGGATTATTTTTTGGAACTCCTTTTATTTTCCCTGTTATATAAAAAACAGCCCTTTTCGTGCGAGTATATCAAGCCTATCGCTTGTAAATAAGAGTAAATTATAGTTGATCCCACGAATTTCATACCACGCTTTTTTAAGTCCTTAGATATAGCGTCTGATAAATCGTTGGTGGTTTTTCCCGTTTCGTAGATTATTTCATCTCCCGAAAACTTTTTTAAGTAGGCGCAAAACGTACCGAATTCTTTTACTATATTTTTAAAAATTATGCTATTTTTAACGCTTGACACAATTTTAAGTTTGTTTCTTATTATCTTTTCGTTATTTAATAACTCGTCTATTTTTTTATCATCGTATGCGCATACCTTATCTAACTCAAAGTTGTCGTAAGCCTTTTTGAAAAATTCTCTTTTGTTTAATACGCACTCCCACGAAAGCCCCGCCTGAAAAGATTCTAATCTTAACATCTCGTATAAATACTTATCGTCAAGATTTAATCTACACCACTCGTTATCGTGATATTCGACGTATTTAGAGTTTTTCTCGTTACACCACGAGCATCTTTTTTTGCTTTGCAACAGTTTTGCCCTACCTTAAATTTCTGCCCGAAAAAAACGTTTTTTAGTTTACAGGCAGTTTATATTCAATCTTTTAACAAACACAAGCACTTAGCAAGCATTCTCATTACGTGGAACGGCCCCTTGTAAGTGTGCCCTTTGCACGGCGGTTCTGTGGGCTTTCCATCTCTTCTTAAATAGCCGAACCACTCGCCGTATTCGGGGTCACTAAAATGCGAAAATGCATATTCGCACACCTTGTATAAAAAGTTTTTTAAACAAAAATTAGTGAAAAAATTATTGATTTTTTATCAATATATTTACACGTTTTTCGCGGTGAGCATCTTTATTATAACAAATAAAACACGCCTTTTCAATCAGTTTTGTCGTGTAAATTCAAACTGTAATTTAAGTAAGTTTTCGTTTTGAACATCAAACGTTGCATTAAATAATAAAGTTTTTTACGCATATAAGCTTAAATGCGTTATCAACTAAAAAAACACCCATTTTTATGGATGCTTTTTCATTTTTGCTTTCACTTGCAAAAAATTGTCAGTTTATAAACTTTCTTTTATGCTATATTAAAAATCATCATAATAAGTGGAATGGTAACAATTGATAACGTATGCGAAACCAAAGCCATGCCTGCGGGAACGGAAGTGTCTCTTCCATACGCTGCGGGAATTACTATCGTGTTTAGTCCTAACGGCATCGCGAGAGATATAACAAAGCAGTTAAACAGTATAGCGTCGAACGCGATAACGTAACGGTTCACAAGATAAGCTATTCCGCCAAACGCAAGTGGAAACACAATAAGTCTTAATGCCGTAACTACGTAAATGCTTATATCGGACAAAACCTTTTTTATATCAATAAACGCAAAGGTTATACCCGTCATAATCATAGCAATAGGCGACATACATTCACCACACACCTTTATTACCTGCGTTACGAAAATTCCCCTACCTTCATTGAGCGAAAACATAATATCACCCAAACCAGTTATTCCAATCACGGCACCTATAAAAAGCGCGATAAATATTGGGTTTAGAAAATGCTTAAGCGTACCTAATACCCTTGCCTTACGGGTCTGCCCTAAGCTATTTTCATCGCGTTCTTGCAAAAGCCCGGGGACTCCCCAAATATATATCAACGTCCAAAGCGGAAGTGTGAAAATTACGTATGCTTGATAAAACGAGCTGGGAAAAAGCGCCGCAACCACTGCGTTGCCCATAAATCCAAAGTTTGAAAAGGACAACCCGTAAGTGTACATTCTTCTAATAAAACCGTCCTTAGATGCTAGTTTTGCCGAAAAAATGGCAACGGGAATAATTGCAAGCTCCGTTATTAAAGAAAACAGTAACGGTTTCCACGACTGAGAAAGGGCAGAAACGTTAAAGTTATACATAAAAGTATATAGAACAAGCGCTGGTAAAAACACGTTGTTTTCAAGCTTAGACAAAAGTGTTGTGGAGTGCTTGTCAACAACACCGAGCTTCGCTATAACAAGCCCGATTACTATGTAAAATCCAAGCACGCACATTTGATTAAGAGAAGATAAAAATAACGTCACTTCTAATTCTCCTTTAGACTTCAGCTTTTTTATCTAAAGTCAAGAACTACACGTTTTTTTGTTATAAATTATGCTTGTTTTATAATTAAAAGGTACTTCTTGAGTAATTATCTCACATTGTTTTTTCACAGTCAAGTGAAATAATATACTTTCTAAAATACAATTTTAGTTCAATTCCCGTTGTGGGAGTGTAAAATATTGGAGTGTACTTAGGTTAGTTATTAAAAAAGTCAAACGGC
>JAEIGA010009236.1_pt1 | contig 14916 bp, 19 predicted proteins | sample 9270691 | NCBI WGS metagenome assembly JAEIGA01 (sample SAMN17057246, study PRJNA624740) | gut metagenome | biome: biome; isolation source: fecal sample | host: Bos grunniens | place: China: Xizang | collected 2019
CTTCAAAATTTCCCCGGAGGGATATTTCGGGAAACAATTCTATATTCTATCAGGAAAGGAGAATTAGAATGTTATACATTAACGGTAATACCATAAGGATGACTCGTGGTGATACAGCATATTTAACTGTACCAATCACGATCAACGACAATGAAGATTATACAATGGGTCCAGAAGACACATTAACTATTTCTTTAAAGAAAACAATTGCGAGTACAAAGTATTCATTACAGAAAACAGCAATCGGATCTAACGTACTTCATATTGCTCCAGAAGATACTAGCGAACTTGCTTTCGGTAAATACGTATACGATATTCAGTTAAACATGGCAAATGGCGATGTATATACTTTAATCGATGTTGACGAATTCGAAATCATGGCAGAGGTGACTTGTGAATGATAAACAATAAAAGCATTACAGGTAACATAACGAGTCCGGGTACTATTTCTACAAATGTTAAGTCTGATGTTGAAGTTAAAGGTAAAGCGTCCATCGGTGGCGGAACCAAACAGCCCGCAGTACTATACGTTGAACAAGAGTTGACAGACGATGAAATAAAACAAGCTCGTAAGAATATTCGAGTTATTGGTGAATCTACTGTTGGTAAAACATATGCGCCATACACTGTAGACGAAGCAAACAATTACGAATATATTTATGACGAACCCGTGACCGCAACAGCCGGCGCTGAAGTTTTCAACGATTATGAGAACAACATCGCAACTGGAGCATGGTCTACAGCGATGGGGTGCAAAACGCAGGCTGTCGGTAACTATTCAATCACGAATGGTTGGTGGACTAGAGCGGATGGACAGTGTTCTGTTGGTTCTGGACTACTTTCAAGAGCTAGCGGTCACTTCTGTCATGCGGAAGGTACACGAACTGTCGCATCCGTCAACAACGCCCATAGTGAAGGCGATATGACGGTCGCTTCAGGAAGACAGGGCCACAGCGAAGGTCAGTCAACAAAGGCTTCTGGTTTCTGTTCACACAGTGAGGGTTCCGCAACCACAAGTAGTGGTTATTACAGCCATGCAGAGGGCTGGGGTACTACTGCGAAAGGTAAAAACCAAACTGCAATGGGTAAATACAATATTGCAGATACAACAAGTCTGCTGATTGTAGGTAAAGGCGCAAAGAACAATCTGAGTAATGCGCTGACACTTAGTCCTAGTGGTAATCTGTGGGTAGCAGGGACAGTAACAAGTACTGGTGCTGACTATGCCGAATACTTTGAGTGGTTGGACGGTAATCCAAACAATGAAGATAGAGTTGGTTTAATCGTAACGCTTGACGGTGATAAAATCCGTTTTGCAAACGACGGCGACGATATTCTTGGTGTCGTATCTGGCACAGCAATGGTACTCGGCGACAACCACGAACACGAATGGAAACAGAAATATTTGACCGATGAATTTGGTCGAATCATCATGGATGATCCTGTTGAGGAATTTGCTGAATATATTGACTATGTTGATCCTACGGATGAATCAACCTGGGTTACTGTAAAAGAATCCACTGGTTTTCATGTATATCCTAAAATGAATCCAGACTACGATCCCAATCGAGAGTATGTCAATCGAGCAGATAGACAAGAGTGGGATGCAATTGGTATGATCGGCAAACTCTATGTTCGAGATGACGGATCCTGTGTTGTAAACGGATATGCTAAAGTTGGATCCAATGGTATAGCTACATATAGCGAAACAAAGACAAACATGCGTGTTATGAAACGAGTATCTGAAGAGATAATCTTTGTACTCCTGAAGTAACAGAGTATATTTTTGAGTAACATTTTAGTGGGCTTATAGGGTGCACCTCTACTATTTCATCGGTTTGCTCTCCTTTCATGTGGGATAGTCCCTATAAACCTACTCAAATGTTACTCAGAACTCAACCAAACTATATTTAAAGCATAGGAGAGGAGGTAGTAAAACATGGCAAAAGTTAAGCAGCCTGGGTCTTCTAAGAAGTCACGTCCAGCTTTAACTCCAGAAGCAAGAGAGGGTCAGCTTATTGCCAGAGCTATCGATCTTGCAGAACAACAGTTGATAGACGGTACTGCTTCTTCTCAGGTGATAACTCACTTTCTGAAGCTTGGTTCTATGCGGGAAAAGCTTGAAAGAGAGAGACTGGAAGAAGAGAACAAACTTCTGAAGGCTAAAACTAAAGCTTATGCTAATGCCGAAGAAATTAAAGTGCTATATTCTGATGCACTTAAGGCTATGCGTAACTACAGCGGGATGGGTGATGAAGATGAGTATTAAAACTTACTCTGAACTTATTACTCTACCAACTTACGAAGAGCGCTATCGATATTTGAGACTCGGCGGACAGGTCGGTAAAGAGACTTTTGGTTTCGATCGATATTTAAACCAAGTCTTCTACAGATCTGACGAATGGCGCAAAGTTCGAGACGAAGTCATTATTCGAGACAACGGTTGTGATCTTGGCATCGAGGGTCGAGAGATTCACGGTCGAATCCTGATCCACCATATGAATCCGATCACAATTGAAGATATTAAGAACCGAAGTGACTTCCTCTTGAATCCAGAATACCTCATTACAACTGTAAAGAATACACACGACGCAATTCATTACGGTGATGAGGATTTACTATTCACAGCTCCTCGTGAGCGAACAAGAAACGACACATGTCCATGGCGAAAGTAACCAGGAGGTGAATGATAATCTATGGATAGCATACTTACATCAACTAAGAAATTGTTAGGTATCTCTGAGGAATACACTCACTTCGATACCGACATAATTATGCATATTAATACCGTATTCATGATCCTGACACAACTCGGTGTCGGTCCATCTGGTGGTTATGCTATTGAGGGTCCCGATGAGGAATGGAACGATTATATCCCCGAAGCCTCAATAGTTACTTTAAATGCAGTTCGATCTTACATATATTTGAAAGTCAAACTCCTTTTCGACCCACCACTCAGTTCTGCTGTAATGGAATCTATTAATCGACAGATAAGCGAACTCGAATGGCGCTTAAACGTCGCTGTAGATCCAGATAAAACTGAATGAGAGGAGGTAGATCGTAATGAGTGATTACACATTAGCTCACCACGGTATCAAAGGTCAGAAATGGGGCGTACGTAGATTCCAGAATAGAAATGGTACGTATACTCCTGCTGGTAGAAAGCGAAGACAAGACAGTTGGAGCGAAGATGCTAAGAATGTTCATCAGCTTAAGAAGAAAAACGTTAACGAAATGAGTAACGCTGAACTTCGTAAGTACAACGAGCGCGTTCGACTTGAACAGGAATATTCTAAGCTGAATCAAAATGCAATCAGTAAAGGTTGGAAGTATGTTGTTGCTGCAGCCGGTGTTACAAACACTGCTGTTAATCTTTACAACAACAGCGATAAGCTTGTTAAGATTGGCAGGACAGTTGTAGATAAGATGACTAAGAAGTAGGTGAACTAAAATGGCATTATCAAACACTGCCGTCCCTAAATACTACGGTCAGTTTCGTGATGCCGTTATTAGGGGCGAAATTCCCGTATGTGAAGAAATCTCTATGGAGATGAACCGAATAGACGCTTTAATTGCTAACCCTGGAATTTGGTATGATGACCAAGCTATTCAGGGTTTTATTAATTATTGCGAGAATGAGCTTACTCTAACTGATGGTGAGGATCTGCATTTGCTGGATTCTTTCATGTTATGGGCTGAGCAAATCTTCGGTTGGTATTACTTTGTAGAGAGAAGCGTTTACGTTCCATCCGAAGATGGTCGTGGTGGACGCTATGTAAAGAAAAGAATTAAGAAGCGACTGGTAAACAAACAGTATCTGATTGTGGCCAGGGGTGCTGCTAAATCCATGTATGCGTCTTGCATTCAGAACTTCTTCTTGAATGTGGACACATCTACAACTCACCAGATTACCACAGCTCCGACAATGAAACAGGCCGAAGAGGTACTTTCTCCAATTCGTACTGCCATTACAAGAGCTAGAGGTCCATTATTTAAGTTCTTAACAGAAGGTTCTCTGCAGAACACAACTGGATCCAAAGCGAATCGAGTTAAGCTTGCCTCCACAAAGAAAGGTATCGAAAACTTCCTGACTGGTTCTCTGTTAGAGATCCGTCCAATGAGCATCGACAAGCTTCAGGGCTTGCGTGTAAAAATTGCAACAGTCGATGAATGGCTTTCCGGCGACATCCGAGAAGACGTTATCGGTGCAATTGAACAGGGTGCTTCTAAGAATGACGACTATCTCATCGTAGCTATCAGCTCCGAAGGTACAGTACGAAACGGAAGCGGGGATACAATCAAAATGGAGTTAATGGACATCCTGAAAGGTGAATGGGACAACCCTCACGTTTCTATCTGGTGGTATAAACTCGATTCTATTGACGAAGTAGCCGATCCCGACAAATGGAGAAAGGCGAATCCTAACCTTGGTAAGACCGTTAGCTATGAAACGTATCAGTTGGACGTAGAAAGAGCTGAGAAAGCTCCTGCTACTAGAAACGATATTTTGGCTAAACGTTTCGGTATTCCAATGGAAGGTTATACATATTACTTCACTTATGAAGAAACACTTCCTCATAGAAAACGAGATTACTGGCAAATGCCTTGTGCGCTGGGCGCCGACCTTTCTCAAGGCGACGACTTCTGCGCATTTACATTTTTGTTCCCTCTTTCTCATGGTGCTTTCGGTATCAAGACTCGAAATTATATTTCTGAATCAACTCTCATGAAACTTCCTTCCGCTATGCGGTTCAAGTATGACCAGTTCATGAAAGAAGGTAGTTTAGTAGTTCTTGACGGTACCGTATTAGACATGATGGACGTTTATGACGATCTCGATAATCATATTGTCGAATGCGGTTATGACGTTCGTTGCTTCGGTTACGACCCGTACAACGCTAGAGAGTTTGTTGAAAGATGGGAACGAGAAAATGGTCCATTTGGTATTGAGAAAGTTATTCAGGGTGCTAAGACTGAATCTGTTCCTTTGGGTGAATTAAAGAAACTTTCTGAAGAAAGAAAACTCTTATTCGACGAAGAGCTGATGACTTTCGCCATGGGTAACTGTATTACTCTGGAAGATACAAATGGTAATAGAAAACTGTTGAAGAAGCGATATGACCAGAAAATCGACGCGGTTGCCGCGATGATGGATGCTTATATTGCTTGGAAACTTAATAAAGATGCTTTTGAATAAGGTAGGTGAATGACTAATGTCTGAATATATGATAGTTGGTGGTCAACTCTATCACCACGGCATCAAAGGTCAGAAGTGGGGGGTTCGTAGATTCCAGAACAAGGACGGCACAAGAACTCCTGCTGGTAAGAAACGTTATGCAGACGCAGATGGTCTTACTACATGGGATAAAGAAAAACAGCTCAAACAGACTTATAAAGCTGAAAAGAAAGCAGCTGGTTCCTGGAAGGAAAAAAGAGCAGCGAAGAAACGTTACAACAGTAATGTTGAAGATTTGTATGATAAAAATTACAAAATGAAAGGCGATAACTTTCGTGGTGTAGTCGGAACACTCAATTTCTACGATGACAGAAGTACTTTTGGTAAAAAAGGTGTTGCTAGAATCAATGATCGTATGAATGCTGGTGAGTCCTACAGTAAAGCGTGGGGTAAAGAATATGCTAGATACAAAGCAAAAGGTTTGGCGTTCACTGCGGCTATGGCAGCAGCCCCTGCAGTAGCTAATGCTGTAAGAACTGGTAATGGTAAAGACTACATTGCTAGAATGTTCTACGATAATGCAATCCTCGACAAAAACGGTAAAGTTCTCAAGTACTTTAACTAAAAGGAGAATTCAAAATGGAGTATACATTTGGTTCCAGGCTAAAGCATGCGTGGAATGCTTTCCTGAATAAAGACCCTACAAGCAATTATACACCAATGGGTTCTAGCTACTACTACCGTCCTGACCGTCCTCGGATGTCTCGTGGTAACGAGCGTTCCATCGTTACTTCCGTATACAATCGAATCGCGCTGGACGTAGCAGCTATTAATATTCAACACTGTAAATTAGACGATAGCGGTAGATTTACAGAAGTCGTTGACTCTAAACTTAACAATTGTTTGAATCTCGAAGCAAACATCGATCAGACTGGACGAGCGTTCATCCATGATGTTGTTATATCTATGTTCGACGAAGGCTGCGTAGCTATTGTTCCCGTAGACACCACGTTTAATCCAACTGTTACAGGCGCATACGATATTTTGTCTATGCGTACTGCTAAGATTATTCAGTGGTATCCACAACATGTAAAAGTAAGAGTTTACAACGATAAAACTGGCGAGAAAGAAGAAATTAAACTTCCTAAGAGTACAGTTTCTATCATTGAAAATCCTTTGTTTGCGGTTATTAATGAACCGAACTCAACAATGCAGCGTCTTATCAGAAAATTGAATCTATTGGACGCAATTGATGAACAGAGTGGTGCCGGAAAGTTAGACTTGATTATCCAGTTGCCATATATCATCAAATCCGAAGCTCGTAAACAGCAAGCAGAACAACGTCGTAAAGACATTGAAATGCAATTGGCTGGTTCCAAATATGGTATCGCTTACACTGATGGTACTGAACGTATTACTCAGCTTAATCGTTCCGTCGACAACAATCTAATGAAACAGATCGAATACTTAACGAGTATGCTATACAGCCAGTTAGGTATCACTCAGGCTATCTTAGATGGTACTGCTGACGAAAAGACAATGCTGAACTATTATGACAGAACTATCGAACCAATTGTGTCTGCTATTGTTGACGAAATGAAACGAAAGTTTCTTACAAAAACTGCTCGGTCACAGAATCAATCTATCGAATTCTTTAGAGATCCATTCAAACTTGTACCAGTTAATGAACTGGCTGAAATCGCAGATAAGTTTACAAGAAATGAAATCATGACATCTAATGAATTTAGACAGGTTGTTGGTATGAAACCTTCTGACGACCCTAAGGCTGATGAACTCAGAAATAGTAACCTGAATCATCCAGATGAAGGAAAAGAACAATCTCCACCTGTGTCCGAAGTACCAAATGAAGGAGGGAAAATTCAAAATGGATAAATACGATTTCAGTGGCTGGGCCACTCGAAACGACATCCAGTGTTCTGATGGTCGAATCATCCGTAGAGATGCATTCAAGCACTGTGATGGTATGACCGTTCCTCTGGTTTGGAATCACGATCACACAGATCCTTACCGAGTTCTCGGTCATGCTCTGCTGGAAAACAGAGAAGATGGTGTTTATGCCTATGGTAGTTTCAACGACACAGAATTGGCGCAGACAGCAAAAGTGTATATTCAGCATGGCGATATTAAACACCTGTCTATTTATGCTAACAAGCTGAAACAGCAGGGTCCCAATGTTATGCATGGTGATATTCGCGAAGTAAGCCTGGTTCTGGCCGGCGCAAACCCCGGCGCATACATTGAAAATATTATGAAACATGGTGAAGAATCCGATGAAGACGCGGTTATCTTCACTGATGAATCCATCAGCCTGTCTCATGCTGCTGATGATAAACAAGCCGATGAAAACGGCGAAGGTGCAAAGGAGGACAAAAAAATGGCAGAAGAAAACAAAAAACCTGAATCCGAAAAGACTGTCAAAGATGTATTCGACACTCTGAATGAAGAACAGAAAACAGTAGTTTATGCTCTGATCGGTCAGGCTCTGGAAGACAAAGAAAACGAAAGTGAGGAAGAAGACATGAAACACAATGTATTCGACAACTATGAAGAACAGCAGGGTGCAGTACTGACACATGCGGACCAGATGACAATTATCAGCGATGCAAAACGTTATGGTAGCATGAAAGAAAGCTTCCTGGCTCACGCTGGTGAAGAAAGCAGCGTTGAATATGCTCCCAAAACACAGACATACGGCATCAACGGCGCTGATGATTTCCTGTTCCCCGATGCGAGACTGATGAATACTCCTCCCGAATTCATCAAGAGAGACACAGGTTGGGTAGCAAAAGTTATGAATGGTACTCATCATACACCTTTCTCTCGTATTAAATCTATGTTCGCTGACATCACAGAAGAAGACGCAAGAGCAAAAGGTTACATCAAAGGTAAACTGAAAAAAGAAGAAGTATTCTCTCTGCTGAAGAGAACAACAACACCTACAACAATCTACAAAAAACAGAAAATGGATCGCGATGACGTTATCGACATCACAGATTTCGATGTAATCGCATGGCTGAAATCCGAAATGCGTATGATGCTGGATGAAGAAATCGCTCGCGCTATCCTGGTAGGTGATGGTCGTCTGAATTCTAGCGATGACAAAATTAACGAACAGCATATCCGTCCCGTATGGAAAGATGAAGACCTGTTCACAATTAAAGCTACTGTTGAAGTTGCAGCTAATGCTACAGCTGACGACAAAGCAAGAGCATTCATCAGAGCTATCATCAAAGCTAGAAAGAACTACAAAGGCTCCGGCGAACCTTCTCTGTTCACTACAGAAGATATGCTGACAGACTGTCTGCTGCTGGAAGACAAAAATGGTCGTGTAATCTACGATTCCGTAGCTAAACTGGCTTCCGTTCTGCGCGTTAAAGAAATCGTTACAGTTCCTGTTATGGAAGGTCTGAACAGAACAGATTCCGAAGGTAATACTCTGGAACTGATGGGTCTGGTAGTTAACCTGAAAGACTACAACGTTGGTGCTGACAAAGGTGGCGCTGTTAACATGTTCGACGACTTCGATATCGACTACAACCAGCAGAAATACCTGATCGAAACACGTTGCTCCGGCGCTCTGATCAAACCTTTCTCTGCTATGGCTATCGAACTGAAAGCTGCAGAGTAATCTGAAGGAGAAAATTCAAAATGGGCAAATGGTATGGACGAATCGGCTACGCTAACCGCGCAGAAACCAAACCAGGTGTATGGGAATCAGAAATCACAGAGCGTGAATATTTCGGCGATGTAGTTAGGAACACTCGCAGGCTCCAAACTACCAACCAGCTCAACGATGATATTAACGTTGCGAATGAGATTAGTATTGTAGCCGATCCATTTGCCTACAATAATTTTCATTCAATGTTATACATCTGGTTTATGGGTGTTAAATGGAAAGTAACAAACGTTGAAGTTCAGCATCCAAGACTGATATTAACATTAGGAGGTGTGTACAATGGCGACGAGGCTTGAGTTACACGAGGAATTATGCGCAATTCTTAAATCTAGAAATGTATATTTCCAGCCTCCTGAAGGCAACAAAATGAAATACCCTTGTATTCGATATTCTAAAGCCGGCATCGATCAAAAGAGAGCTGATGACATGAATTACAAGAGTACAAATAAGTATGAAATTGTTGTCCTGGATAGAGATCCCGACAGCAACATCCACGAGTTGATTCTGGAACATTTTCAGATGTGCAGCTTCGACAGATGGTATGCTGCTGATAATCTAAATCATTATGTTCTTACATTGTACTGTTAAAGGAGGACGAAAACATGTCTAAAATTGTATGGGATAACGTTGGTGAACGTTTATATGAAACTGGTGTCAAACAGGGCGTTCTGTATCCTCAGAGTGCTGAAGGTACATACCCCGCAGGTGTGCCTTGGAATGGTCTGACAGCTGTAACAGAATCTCCTTCTGGTGCAGAATCCACACCTCTGTACGCAGATGACATCAAATACCTGAACCTGATGTCCGCAGAAGAATTCGGTGCTACAATCGAAGCATACACATACCCTGAAGAATTCGCTCTGTGTGACGGTTCCGCAGAAATCGCTAAAGGTGTTACAATCGGTCAGCAGAACCGTTCTACATTCGGTCTGTCCTACGTAACAACACTGGGTAATGATATTCAGAGTAATGCTTACGGCTACAAACTGCACATCATTTACGGTGCACTGGCTTCTCCTTCCGAGAAAGCATACTCCACAATCAATGACTCTCCCGAAGCGATCACATTCTCTTGGGAAGTTAAAACAACACCTGTTACAGTAACAGGCTTCAAACCCACAGCTTCCGTAGTAATCGATTCTACAAAAGTTGATGCTGAAAAACTGGCTCAGCTGGAAGCTATCATGTACGGTTCCGAAAGCGCAGAAGCTAGACTGCCTCTGCCCGACGAAATCGCTGACATCATGGGCGCTTGATAACTAACCGATAATTTATGGGCCCTGCTTAACCGCGGGGTCCTTTTTATTTGAAAGGAGACACAATTATGCTGAAGAAAACTGTAAAGTATGTAGATTACAATGGCGTTGAAAGAACAGAAGATTTCTACTTCCATCTGTCCGAAGCAGAACTGGCTGAAATGGAACTGAGCGAAACAGGCGGTCTGTCTGAATCTATTCAGAAAATCATCTCTGCAAAAGACAACGCTGCAATCATTAAAATCTTCAAAGACATCGTGGTGAAAGCTTACGGTGTGAAAAGTGCTGATGGTAGACAGTTTGTTAAAAACGACGAAGTTAGAGCATCCTTCGTTCAGTCTCCCGCATATTCCATCATCTTCATGGAACTGGGTAGAGATGCGGACGCAGCTGCTAAATTCGTAGAAGCTGTTATTCCAAAAGTTGACTAAACATGAAAATGACAGGGGGTAAGAGAGATGCTTCGAATTGTGATACCTTCCACTGAACTGTGGGATGAAAAGAAGCAAGAGTTCGTTCGCACGAAAGAGAAGACATTACAATTGGAACATTCTCTCGTCTCTCTTTCAAAATGGGAATCGAACTGGTGTAAACCATTCCTTTCCAAAGATAAAAAGACATACGAAGAGACTCTCGATTACATTAAGTGTATGACTATAACACAGAATGTTGATCCAGAAGTATACAACTATTTGACTGTCGAGAATATCGAACAGATTAATGCGTATATAGAGTCTCCTATGACTGCGACAACGTTCAATGAAGAGCATCCGAATAAGTCAAGTCGTGAGATTGTAACTGCCGAACTTGTTTATTATTGGATGATAGCTCACAACATTCCTCCCGAATACCAAAAGTGGCATCTTAATAGATTACTGACTCTGATTCGTGTGTGTAACATCAAAAATGCACCTGCTAAGAAGATGAGTAAAACAGAAACTATGAGACACAACTCTGATTTGAACGCTGCTCGTAGAAAAGCATTGAATACAAGGGGGTAATCCTTGTGAAAATTTTCAAGAAACTTCGGGGTAAAATTCGATCTTGCTGGAAGATCAACGGCGACACTATGACAACTATTGTTATATTTTCTCTTGCTTTTTGTGTATTCATTGTCATTTGGGGGATGAGGATGGCACAAGACGGCGTTGATACAGCATCGATCGTAGATAGTGCTTTGCGCGTATTCGGTACTGAGTTAGGTATCTGCGGTATCATGACGATATTTGCAAGATGGACCGACGCTCAAGATAGACGTGCTGAAGAACGACGGAAGCAACGAGAAGAAAGGATGAAAAGTGAATGATCAATTTTGAAATGTTTTTATTTGGTCTGCTGATTACATCCACACTTACAAGTTTGGCAACTGAAGCTTTTAAGAATATGTTCGCCGAACATAATAAAACTGTTCCTTCTAATACTCTTGCGGGTATTGTTAGCCTGGTTCTGTCTCTGGCTATCGGCATCGGCTATGTAATTCTGTCCGGCTTGACTTTCACAGTACAGATTATTATTTGTATTGTAGCTCTGATATTTATGAGCTGGTTGTGTGCGATGGTTGGCTATGACAAAGTTATTCAGGCTGTTAGTCAGTTTAAAACAACTAGAGAGGAATGATTAAGCATGGCTGTAACAGTAAATAAAGTGCTGGATGTGGCTCGTGGTTGGATTGGTTATTCTGAACAGAACACAAAGTTCAAAGAAATTATCGATCTCTACAACAACCATAAACCACTGGCACGAAATTACAAAGTTAAATACACAGACGAATGGTGCGATACTTTCGTATCTGCGTGTGCTATTAAAGCTGGTGCTGTTGATATTATCGGTACAGAATGCGGTTGTGAAAAACACATCGAGGTCTTCAAGAAGAAAGGTATTTGGATTGAAGATGGTTCTGAGAAACCTAAAGTCGGTGATATTATCCTGTTTAACTGGGATGATAGCACACAGCCTAACGATGGTCATTCCGACCATATCGGTATTGTTGAGCAACAGTACGGCAACACCATCGTATGTATCGAAGGTAACATGAACCAGAAAGTTGGTCGTAGAACAATCAACGTTGGTTGGGGTTATATTCGAGGATTCGCTAGACCCAACTATGCAGAATCCGACAAACCAGTCACAAGTGCTAAGAAGAAATCCGTAGAAGCGATTGCTAAAGAGATTATTCAGGGTGCTTGGGGCGCTGGTATTATGCGTAAACAGGCTTTGACTAAAGCAGGTTACGACTACGAAACAGTTCAGGCGAAAGTTAATGAACTGATGAATTCTTCTAAGAAACAATCCGTAAACACCGTTGCTAAAGAGGTAATCAATGGTAAATGGGGTGTTGGTTTGGGCAGAATTAATGCCCTGAAAAGAGCCGGCTATGATCCCATGGAAGTTCAAAAGAAAGTTAACGAACTTATGAAAAAGAAGTGATAACATGATACGTTTCAGACATAAGGGCGACTTCTCTAAAGTTACAAGATACTTTGAGAAGAATAAAAACGCCATTCCTCAAACGTCTCTTTCTAGATACGGTCAAGCTGGAGTGGCAGCCCTTGCGTCTGCGACACCTGTAGATTCAGGAAAGACTGCAAACTCCTGGACTTATGAGATAGAAAGAAAGAACGGGCGTATTAAAATCTCGTTTCTCAATACAAACATTCAAAATGGAGTTCCTATCGCCATAATCTTACAATACGGTCATGGTACAGGAACTGGCGGTTGGGTAGAAGGTAGAGATTATATTAATCCAGCTATTCAACCAGTATTCGATAAAATTGCAAATGATGCATGGAGGGAGGTTACCAAGCTATGAGCGCGACAATCGATCAAAGAGTTGTCGAGATGCAATTTGACAACAGGCACTTTGAACGAAACGTTCAGACAAGCTTGAGTACACTCGAAAAACTCAAGCAAGGTTTAAACTTAAACGGCGCAGCTAAGGGTTTGGAAAGCATTAATGACGCTGCTAACAAATGCACCATGCCTGGTCTTAGTAGCGCTATAGATGTCGTACAGACTAAGTTTTCCGCATTACAAGTCATGGGGGTAACCGCCCTAGCCAACATCACAAACTCCGCAGTTAATGCTGGCAAACGAATAGCGAATGCTCTGACAATAGAACCTATCAAAACAGGTTTACAGGAGTATGAAACTCAGATTAATGCGGTTCAGACAATCTTAGCGAATACGCAAAGTAAAGGGACAACTCTGCACGATGTAAATGCTGCGTTGGACGAACTGAATAAGTATGCTGACCAGACTATTTATAATTTCACAGAGATGACCCGTAACATTGGTACGTTTACTGCTGCCGGCGTAGATCTGGATAAGTCAGTAACGTCTATCAAAGGTATAGCAAACTTAGCAGCCGTATCTGGTTCAACTTCACAACAAGCTAGTACAGCAATGTATCAGTTATCCCAGGCGTTAGCAGCAGGCAAAGTTCAGCTTATGGACTGGAACTCTGTAGTTAATGCTGGTATGGGCGGTGAAGTATTCCAGAATGCGTTGAAACGAACTGCTAAAAACCTCGGTACCAACGTTGACGCCATGATCGAGAAGTATGGTTCCTTCAGAGAATCCTTAACTAAAGGTGAATGGCTTACAGCGGAAGTTCTGACCGAGACTTTGACACAGTTGTCTGGTGCGTACACTGAAGCAGACTTGCTTGCTCAGGGTTACACACGAGAACAAGCCAAGGAAATTGTAGAACTGGCTAAAACAGCCGTTTCTGCAGCTACCGACGTTAAAACATTCACTCAGTTAGTAGATACAACTAAGGAAGCTCTGCAGTCTGGTTGGACTCAGACTTGGGAAATTCTGATTGGTGACTTTGAAGAAGCTAAAGGACTTTGGTCTGGTGTATCTAGAATACTGAATGAATTCATTAACGCATCCTCTAACGCTCGTAACGCACTCCTTGAAGGTTGGGCTAAAGGCGGCGGTAGAGAAATGGCTATCGAAACAGTGAAGAACGCTTTCGAAGGTTTGATGAGTGTTCTCAAACCAATTAAAGAAGCGTTTAGAGAAGTATTTCCTCCTGCTACAGCAGAACAATTACTCAACATAAGTGAGCGTATTAAGAAATTCTCTGAAGGTCTCAAACTGTCAGATGCGCAATCTGAGAAATTAAAATCCACATTTAAAGGGATGTTCTCCATAATCAAAATGGGGGTTGAAGTGATAACCACAATCGGCGGTGGTTTCATCAAGTTGCTTGGCGCGGTGTCTGGTATTGGTAACGGTATTGTTTCTGTTACTGGGGCTTTCGGTAAATGGATTAGCAACGTTACAAATTCTATGAGTGTAACCGACGCTCTGAGTAAATGCTTCGAATTTGTAGCAAACAGCATCGAGAAATTCGTTTCTTTCGTTGGTAAAAACTTCGCAGCTCCTGGTTTCGATGGTTTCCTCGGTATCATGGATCGACTTTGGAATATTCTGTCCAAAATCGGCGATAAAGTCGGTGATGTTGGTTCTAAGATCAGCGGCGCTTTAGTCGATGTATTCCGAAGTGGTGATATTCTTGCTGGTTTAGACATCTTAAACGGCGGTCTGTTTGCTGGTATCTTATTAGCAATTAAAAAGTACGTTACAAATATGGCTGGTCCATTCGACGAAGTCGGTGGTCTGTTTGAAAATGTTAAAAATATTCTTAGCGGGGTTAAAGGTAGCTTAGAATCTTTCCAGAGAGATTTACAAGCTCAGACTCTGCTGAAGATAGCGGGTGCTATAGCGATCTTGGCTGATTCAATAACAGTTATTGCCATGATCGATCCCAACAAACTTAA
>JAEIGA010009237.1_pt1 | contig 14916 bp, 15 predicted proteins | sample 9270691 | NCBI WGS metagenome assembly JAEIGA01 (sample SAMN17057246, study PRJNA624740) | gut metagenome | biome: biome; isolation source: fecal sample | host: Bos grunniens | place: China: Xizang | collected 2019
CACTTTTCCCACCGCGAGGGAAATTTTGAGATTTTTTCAAAAGGTTTTACGGATTTTTTGAAAAGTAGGTCGAGATTATAAATTATATAAAAAGATAGGTGGCGACAATGAGCAGAGCCGAAGAATTACATAACATATTCAAGGATTGCGACGAGGGTAAACGCGTAATCGTTTCCCGCTTGATTGACGAGGCGGTGTATTTGGAGGATCGGTTGACGGAGTTGAAGAACTACCCGCATATCAAATTCCACCCGACGAACCCCGCTTTGCAAAAGATTACGGCGGCGGGGAAACAATACCGCGAAACGCTGCAAACATATACAAACATTATTCGGGCGTTGGAAAGAACATACGCGAACGAAGAAGCGGAAACGGAAAGCCCGTTGCGCGGTTTCTTAAAGGGGCTTGAAATTAGGTGAGTTATTTAATCGAATATCGGGAAGCGATACGGCGCGGGGAAATAATCGCGGGCGTTGAAATGATTACCGAGCTTGATAATTTAATAGCGGATTTGGATAACGACGAATACCGATACGACACGGCGAAAGCAAACTTGACGATTTTATTTATTGAGAATTGCGTCAAGTTGACAAAATCCCCGTTCTATGGCAAGCCTATGAAATTGTTATTATGGCAAAAGGCGTTGATAGAGGTTGCGTATTCGTTCAAGATTAAATCGCTTGATACGGGCGAATGGGTTGACCGTTTCAACGAAGTGCTTTTATTGATTGCACGAAAGAACGGCAAAACGGAATTGATCGCCGCGCTTGAACTTGCGGAAATGGTACTCGGTCGGCACGGCTCGGATATCATTTGCAGCGGAACGAACGACAATATCGCGTCGCTCTGCTATGACGCAATAGATACAATGCGGTTACTGATTGACCCCGAAAGCAAGGACACTTGGAAAAATCAAAAGGGCATAAAATGCTTTGCGAATAATAACAAGATATTCAAGCTCTCGGAAAGCACGCGCGGAAAAGAGGGGCGTAATATAGATTGGGCGGGGATTGACGAAATCCACGAATTGCAGGACGACGAAATTTACAAGCCGATACAGCAATCGACGAGTACAAAGCCCGATTTCAAAATCTTTATGTTTTCGTCCGAGGGCTTTACAAACGACGGTTTCCTTGATAAGCAGTTAAAGGACTACCGAAAGATTATAAACGGCGAGGATAGAAAGGACAGCGCGAAAAGGAAATTGCCGTGGCTTTATACGCAGGACAGCGAGGCGGAAGTTTGGGAAACGAACGAACGGGGAATAAATCCCGCTTGGCAAAAGGCGAACCCGTCCGTCGGCGTTGTAAAGACTTGGAGCTATTTGCGCGACCGCGTGGACGAAGCGCGGGCAAGTAAAGCGGCGCGGGCGTTTACGCTTTCAAAGGATTTCGATTTCAAAGTATCGAACTCGACGGCGTGGCTTGACAAGAGCGATTACGATTATACCGCCGTATTTGATTTGGAAGATTTCCGCGGGGCAACGGTTATCGGGGCGGTTGACCTTTCCGAAACAACCGATACCACCAACGCGAAAATTATGTTACGGCGCAAAGACGACAACCGCAAATATATCCTTTCGCATTATTGGATACCCGAAAGCAAGCTCGAAAATGCGGACGATAAAACAGCGGGCGCGAAATATCTCGAATGGGCGCAAAAAGGTATGCTGACAATTTGCGAGGGCAACGATAACGATTTGACGCTCGTCGCGGATTGGTTCGGCGAGCTTGAACAAAAATACGGCTTGACGGTTTTCAAAGTCGGTTACGACCAACGCTTCAAGCGCGATTGGGTGCAGCGTATGGAATACTACGGCAAGGTTGACCGCGAAGATTTGATTATGATAAATCAAAGCCCCGACGTACTTCATACGGCGAACTGTCAAGTGGAAGCGGATTTGAAAGACCGCTTGATTGTCGGCTTAAACGATATGGATAAATGGTGCTTTGGAAATGCCGCGTTAAAGGTGGACGGACGCGGGAAATCGCTTGTCGTGAAAATCGACAATATGAAAGAACGGAAGATCGACGGCGCGGTTTGCAGCGTCATTTTGCAGGAAACTTTCAACCGTTATAAAACGGATTGGAACGCTTGGTTGTAAAAATTTTGCGTCGTTTTGTTAGAAATATATTCAAAACAGTTGACAAAATTTGCAAAATGTGTTATATAGGGGGTAAAATGGAGGTGGAAAAAATTGGCTAATTTTTGGGAGCGGTGGTTTCACAAGCCGAAAAATCAAAATAAATACAGCCTTGCCGATATTATGAGCGGCGTGTTGCCGCTTTATACGAATAGTTACGGCAATAATGTTTTTGCCTCCGACGTAGTACAGCAGGGCATTTATTCAATCGTTACGGAATTGAAGAAACTCGACCCCGTACACGAACGGAAACGGGGCGGGGATATTTTACCCGTGGACGATAATATCCAAAGGGTGCTTGACAATCCGAACCCTTTAATGACGACGAGCGATTTTATCGAAAAAATCGCGTGGACGCTGTTATTGAACGATAACGCTTTCGTTTATCCTATTTGGGAGGGCAATACGCTCAAAGGACTTTACCCCTTGCAGCCGCGCACGGTGGAATTTGACCCCGATTACGGCGGAACGGGCGCGGTGTGGGTGCGTTTCCATTTCCCGAACGGGTATATCGGCGACTTGCCGTATGAGGACGTTATCCATATACGGCACAAGTTTTCCGTTTCGGAATTTATGGGCGGGAATGAAAACGGGCAACCCGATTTTGCGCCCCTGCTTGAAACGCTCAAATTGAACGATACCCTTTTAAAAGGGCTTGCGAAATCTCTTAATATCCAAACGGCAGTAAACGGCTTGATTAAGATTAAGAGAATGGCAGACTATGACGAACAAATCGCAAAGGTAAAGGAATTTGAACGGCAATTACAGGCGAACGAAAGCGGATTGCTTGCGACGGATATTGCGAACGAGTTTGTACCGCTGACGAAGCAAGTCGCTTTACTTGACGCGACGACGCTTGAATTTATCGACCGTAAAATTTTGCGGACTTTCGGCGTTTCTATCCCGATCGTCAACGGCGATTATACGAAAGCGCAATACGAAGCGTTCCACCAAAAAACTCTTGAACCGATTATCAAGAGCTTATCGCAAGCGTTCACGAAAGGGATTTTTTCAAAGCGGCAAGCGAGCGGATTTAATAACCGCATAACTTTCTACGATAAAGAATTAATCTTTATGAATACCGACCAAAAAATCAACCTGTTTGATATTTTGGTTGATACTTCAAGTTGCTATAAGAACGAATTGCGCACGGCGTTCGGTATGCGTCCATTGGCAAAGCTTGACGGACAGCTTGCGACGAGCAGTAACAAGGAAAACGCCTTGAATAATAAAGACGACGAAAACGGCGGCAAGGCAAGCGAAAAGGAAAAGGACGAAGAACAAGACGACGAGCAAGACAACGGCGGAAATAACGGGCTTGCAAGCGACGAAAACGACGAAAAGGGCGGAGGTGTAAACAATGAGTAATAAACCGAATATATACGGCTATTGCGCGGCGGGCTGCGCGTGGGAAACGGTACACAAGGAAGATTTTTTGAAATCCGCTTCGATTATCGAAGTTGGGATAAATGCGGAAACGGGTGCGACGGCTTTCCTTGACCCGTTCAAAAAATACAAAGTCGTAACGAAAGAAAAGGGCGGCGCGGCGAATGTGTGGCTTTGCTGTAAGGGGCAGCGCGTTCATCTGCTTAACGATAGTTGGTGGAGGAATAACCTTATAGCTTATAAAAATTATTTCATCATAGAATTTTTTGCGCTTTCGTGTTATGCGTCGGATTCGTCTATTCATTCGTCGACGGGGTTTGCTCTCGGCGTTGATTACGAGATAAACGGGATACACGAGGGACATGAACCCGCTTGCGAGGATTTTGTCGGGGAAGATTTCACGATACAATTTGAAGATTGCGTCGCCGTCTATGTCTACAATGACGAGGCGACGATTAAGGGCGAGAAAGGCGACAAAGGCGAGAAAGGCGATAAGGGCGAGAAAGGCGACAAAGGCGGTGTGCCGACGGAAGGGAATTTTTTCGATAACCTATTTGACGAAACGGGTTATATAAACCCTTCGGACGGTGTAAATGGTAATTCTGACCAAATGAAACGGACGAGTAAATACTATCCGTTCGGGAAAGGCACTTTGTATTTTGCCGCAAGCGCGGCAACGCCGAGCCTTGTATTCTTGTTCTACGACGAATACAAACAGTATAAAGGCTATCACTCGTTCAACGGCGAAACAAGCGGTCAAGTTGGTATAGGGTATGACGGATATTTCCGCGTATATTGCACGCTTGATTACACGGGGCGCATTTACTTTTCAACGGGTGTACCGACCGCGCCGATTGATTATACCTATATGCCGACGATTGCAAAGAGAGATTTCACCGTTGTTTGTTTCGGCGATAGCATTATAGGAAACACGCAAAACAATACTTCCGTCCCTGCTCAATTATCTAAAAAAAGCGGCGGCAGGGTATTTAATGCAGGCTTTGGCGGCTGCCGTATGAGTACGCACGCAATCGGTTGGGATCGTTGCTCAATGTATCGCATTGCGGAATATATCGCAAACGGGGATTTTTCCTCGCTTGTAAGTGCAACGGATAGCGGTTGGAGCGGTATGCCGAGTTACTTTGCAGACACCGCAAAAGCTCTCGAAGGCATAAACTTCGCAGACGTTGACCTTATCACGATTTCGTACGGTACGAACGATTATAGAGAGGGTTACACGCTCGACCGCGAAAACAAAACACCTTTTGTTGATTTGTTCGACGGAGTGTTTGACGAGAGCGGATTTATCAATCCGTCAACGGGTGTAAATGTCGAGGCGGCGGATTATAAACGGACGAGTAAATTCTACCCCGTACCAAATGGAACAAGCACGGTTTATGTAAAACTTACTGAAACGGCAAGAACCTTTACACTTGTTTGTTACAACGCAAATAAAGAGTGCGTGGGATATGCGTCATGTCCCGATGATAGTCAAGGTGGAACATTAACATTACCGAGTGGCACGGCTTATTTCCGAGTTTATACTATTGGTACATTTATGGGCGGCTGCTATATCTCAACCGAAAATGTCGGCATTCCTCCGCAGTATGACTACACAACCGTATGCGGTGCTTTGCGTTATTCGGTTAAGAGAATTTTGAGCAAATACCCGCATATTAAAATTCTCGTTACAACTCCTATTTTTAGGACGTTCTTTGATAACGAGAACAATTATTCCGTATCGGAATACAGCGACACGAAAGATTGGGGCGGTGGAACGCTTTTGCAATATGCCGAAGCAATCAAAAAGGCTTGCGCCGATATGAAAGTGCCGTGTTTAGATTTATATAATGAAAGCGGCTTAAACGAATTAACGCGCCTGTATTATTATCCGCTTGATGACGGCACGCACCCGAACGAAAAGGGGCGCGAGCTAATAGGTACGCTTATTAGTGGAAAGATGAGTGGGCTTATATAAAGAGCAGCGGTGCGTAAAAGGAGGTTGAAGAATGAAAAACGAATTTATACGGCGAAATTATCCCGCTGAATATAAAGCGGAAGCGGAAAGCGGCTTGATTATCGGTACTCCTGTCGTTTTTGACACGCCGACGGATATCGGCGGTTGGTTTCAAGAAACGATTTGCGCGGGGGCGATTTCCCCCGACGTATTGAGAAACGACGTTGCGTTCTTTTTCAATCACAATTTGGACGGGAAAAAGATTGCCCGTTCGATTATCCCGATTGATAAAAAGGGCGGTATGGATTTTGAGGTTACGCACGAAAAGGTTACCATGCGCGTAAACCCGAACCGCGACCGCTCGGACGTAAACGACCTTTATTTGAGTATTGAGGACGGCACGACGGACGGTATGTCCTTTATGTTCCGCGTCGTGGACGAACGTTGGGAGGATATGGACACGGAATATCCGAAACGCTTTATCCTTAAAATCGACCCTATTATCGAAGTGTCGGCGGTAAATTATCCCGCTTATGCCTCGACGAGTATAAATGTTGCCCGAGGGGATTTGTTGACGGAAAACGACAAAGCCGTAATCGGACAGTTACGGGAAAGGCAACAAGCGGCGGCGGAAATCGTAGCAAGAAACAAAAGAGAACTTGAACTCTTAAAAATCAAGGCGAAACTCTATCATTGAAAAAATTAAAAAAATCGGAGGAAAAAACAATGAAAGACTATTTTAAGAAACTTATTGCAGCGAAAGAAAAAAGAGCGCAGGAACTTCGTACCCTTATCGAAAAGAGCGAGGACGTAAACGAAGCGCGTAAGGCTATGACGGAGCTTGAAAGCGTAAACGGCGAATTGACCGAAGCACGCGCACAGCTTGCCGCAATCGAAGCGGAAGAAGCAAGAAAGGCGCAGGGCAACGGCGCAGCGTTTAATCCTATGGCAACCTACGGACAAAACGGCGCACAGGCGAGAGCAACGGAAACGACCGACAAATTCGACACGCCCGAATATCGCAAGGCGTTTATGGAATTTGCTTGCCGTGGTACGGCTATCCCTGCGGAGTTTAGAGCAACGACCACGACGGCGGACGCAGGCGCGGTTATCCCTACGACGATCGTAAACGAAATCATCAAAGAGCTTAAAGTTTACGGCAATATCTATTCCAAAGTACGCAAGCTCAACGTACAAGGCGGCGTAAAAATCCCCGTCCTTTCGTTGAAGCCTACCGCGTCTTGGATTGGCGAAACTACCCCGTCCGACGCGCAAAAGATTTCCGCAAACGACAGCATTTCGTTCTCGTATTTCGGTTTGGAATGCAAAGTGGCGCAAACCTTGCTTGCAAGCGTCGTTACGCTTGAAATGTTCCAAAGCCTTTTCGTAACGCTTGCGGTTGAAGCTATCGCGCACGCGCTCGACGCGGCGATTATGAACGGCGAGGGTACTTCTTCCCCTCTTGGTATTACGAAAGATACCCGCGTAAAGAACGTTGTTACGCTTTCCGCAGAAGAGTTTGCGGATTGGAGCGTGTGGAAGAAGAAAGTATTTGGCAAGATGAAAAAGGCTTACCGCAACGGTACTTTCTATATGGCGCAAAGCACGTTCGACGGCTATATCGACGGTATGGTTGACGGCAACGGGCAGCCTATCGGTCGCGTAAACTACGGCATTACCGACGGCGAAGCATATCGCTTTGGCGGTAAAGCTGTTGAAACCGTTGAGGACGATATTATCGCGGCTTATGAAACGGCGGAAGCGGGCGCAGTTGTTGCGGTATTCGTACAACTTTCCGACTATGCAATCAATAGCAATATGGAATTGCGTGCGGTTAAGTGGGAAGATCACGACACGAACGAAATCAAGAACAAAGTAACCTTGATTGCGGACGGTAAACTCGTTGACCCGAACGGCGTAATCCTTGTCAAGAAAGGTGCTTAATGCGTCGGTTCGTTATCGAAAAAAAAATAAGGAGTGATACAATATGACGGTTGAGAGTTTGAAAGAAATCACGGACGCGGAATTGTTGGAAACGGTCAAAAGTACGTTGAACGTTACGGGCGACCATTTCAATGCGACTTTACAACTTTATATCGAAGAAGTGAAAGGGTATCTCGCAAGCGCGGGCGTTCGCGCGGACGTGCTTAATTCTTCTCTCGCCGTCGGCTGTATTGCTCGCGGCGTTGCGGATTTGTGGAACTACGGAAACGGCGACACGAAGCTATCCGATTACTTTTACCAAAGGGCGGACGGCTTGCGTTCGGTTGTAGTAGCGGAGGCGTAATCTTACGGGTTTGAAATGAGCAGAATTATTGACATTTTAACGGCTATCCGAAACGGGCAAGCCTACACGGCTGAACCGTTGAGCAGGGTGGAAGCGATTTTGAAATCAATCGCAAACAAAACGCCGTACACCGCAGCGGCGCAAAGCCGACACGAACAGTTATTGCTTGCTATCAAGAACGGGCAAACGGTAAGCGGTACGGCAAGAACGAGCGTTGAGGAAATCCTTTTTGCGATTGCGAACGGAACATTGAACGATTGGCTTGTCGGAAAAAATCTTTTTTGCGAAACTTCAAGGTTTAATATAAATGCCTCAATAGATACGGTTGATTTAGATTTTCCGCTCAATAGAGGTGGGAATAGATACACTTATTTTATGTTTGTAAAGCCTAATACCGACTATACAATAAGTTTTGGTTCGGTATCTGATAGACTTTTTATTGCGGAATATTATAACGAAGTAAACCCATTCACAAGCATAACGGCAGATAGCGTTATTTCGCGGTTGTCGGATAATATCCCTAAAAGTTTAACTATTACAACGGGGGAAGAAACAAAAATGATAGGCGTATATTATTCGTTGAATATGTTACCGACCGAATTAAAGATAGAAATCGGCTCAACCGCAACGCCTTATACAACGTATGCCTTTTTGAGTGAACTCGAAAGCGCGTACGTAAGCGCGGCAAATAAGCTGAAAGGGGCGTGATTGTATGAGTAAGCAATATCAACCGCAAGTACCGTTTAACGCGCCTTGCAAGTTGTTAAAACGGACGACGGAAAAGGTCAACGGTGTAAATCAAGAAAAGTTTACCGAGGGCGTTCAATTCTATTGTTCGGCGAAATCGTACGGCGGAACGGAAAAGGTCGTCAACGGCGTTTTCGTAATTGAGGACACTTGGCAAATTGACGCGTGGTATAATCCCGATTTTGGCAAGGGCGACCGTATCCGTTTCCTTGACGATAATACCGAATTTGAGATACTTGCAAGCCCCGAAAATATCAATCGGCGCGGGCAGTATATGAGATTTAAGGTATCGCGAATAGGGGGCTAAAAATGGCTAAAAAATATCGCGGTAGCTCTATCAAGCGCGGAAATGTCGTTGAAATGTACGGGTTTTCGGAGTTGTTACAAAATATCGAAAAGGCAGGCGGAAATGTTGACGCGGCGGTAAAAAAAAGCGTGGATAGATCGCTCGAAATCGTCGGGCGAAATATGCAAAACTTTATGAGCGGTCATACTGTAACGGGCGACACGAAAGCAAGTTACGAAATAATCCCCGCAACCGTAAAGGACGGCAAAATTACCGCGCTTGTCGGTTATAACATTGACAAAGGCGGTTTGCCCGCAATCTTTCTTGATGTTGGCACGCCGAAACAACGCCCGCATTTCTTCCGTTATTACGCGGTCGAAAACAGCAGCGCGGAAATTCGGCAAATACAAGGCGAAACGCTAAACGAGATATTAAGGGGGTTGCAATAATGCAAAAGTTATTTGATTTGTTTGAAGAAATCGGCTTGTCGTACTATCGGCAGGGCAGTTTATCGGACGAAGATTATAAACCCTCTTTTTTCACTTTTTGGAATATCGACACGAAAAACGCGAGCTTTTACGACAATCACGAAACGCGATTTATCCCGTATGTTCAAGTCGGTTTTTACACAAACGACGCGAGCAAGATATATTCGCAGCTTGACGAGGGCGGCGAGTTTTTCACAAAAGCAAAAGAAAAAGGCTTTGTCTTTGAGGGCAGAGCAAAGGACGCAAACGCGGACAAAGAAAACTATTTCGGGCGCGTTTGCTATTTAAGAATAATCAATAAAACGGAGGATTAAAAAATGGAATATGTTGAATATAGAGGCGTACGCGGGCTTGCACTCGCGGAAATCGAAAAAGACGACGACGCTTATACCCCGAAAGTTTGGGAAGAATTGGCGGGCGTTCAAGCCGTTGTCGTAACGAAGAACGAAAGCTCCGAAAGTCATTACTACGACAACGCGGCGCGTATCGTTATCGACGCGGAGGGCGCGGACGAAGTTACTTTGACCGTATCGGCTCTTGCGAACAAGACGCGCGCGAAAGTTGAGGGCGTGGAGTACGACGAAACGCACGATATGATTATCGACACGCCGAAGAAAAAGAAATACTTTGCCCTCGGCTTTATCGGCGAAAAGACGGACGGCACGGAAGAATTTTGTATTTTGTACAAAGGCAAATTTACGGGCGGCACGATCACGCGTAACACAAAGACGGACGGCACGGAAGCAAACAACGTCGAGTACACCTTTACCGCTATCCATACCACGGCGAAGATTTACACGGTGGGCGCAGTGAAGCAGAGCGCAAAGAGCATTACCGTTCCCGCAAGCACGAAAGTTACGGAAGCAAAGGTATTCGGCGCATTTGCCGACGGCGTAAGCACGCTTAAACCTTTAACGCCCGACGAAATCAAAGCGTTGGCATAATTTAAGAGAAAGGGAGATTGCAAGTTATGGATATGAAATTAACTATATACACGGACGATTTTTGTACGGAAGTAGCACGCGAAGCGGTGGCGAAAGATTTTAAACTTTCGACGGGTATTTGCGAGGACGTTTTAGAAGCGGTGCATATTGATATGTTCGACGGCGGGCTTGACGCATTGGGAACGGATAGCCTTATATCGCTTATTGCGTCCATTGTCAAGGACGCGTTCCCGTTTTTCAAAAACATTGTCAAGCGTATGTTTGACTTGACGGACGAAGAGGTGCGCTATACGGATATTTCCGAAATTATAACCGTTATCGTGGGCGTAGTAAAGTATTCGGTTTCTAAACTCAATTTCTCTTTTGGCGGGAAGCAAAAAAACTGACGTAGGGGGGCGGCGGTCAACCCGCCTCCCTTTATGAAATTTTATTCGATTTGGAAACGGCTATTTGTGAACGCTTTCACTTATCGCCGATACAGTTAAGGCAAGAACCTTTTGCGGAATTTTGCCTACTTGCAAGCCGTCTAAACGGGCAAAGAGCAAGAGAACAAACAAACCCGCAACCGCAACCGCAAACGGCGAAAAACGACGGGAAAACGCGGCGAATAATCCCCGTTACGGATTACAAAGAACCGAAGAAAGGAGGGGCGCAAAATGGCTGATAACACGAATTACATAGGCGTGGCAATGCAAATGGACGTGTCCGACCTAAAAAGCGGACTTGCGGAAGCGAGTAAGCGGATAGGCGAAGCAAACGCCGATTTCCGCGCCGCTTCTTCTTCAATGGAAGATTGGACGAAATCGACGGAGGGCTTGCAAGCTAAAATCACGCAGCTTGACACGGTGCTTGCTGCGCAAAAAAGCAAACTTGCAGGGCTTAAAGCGGAATACGAAAAGGTCGCAGCGGAGCAGGGCGAAAACAGCACGGCAGCGCGGAATTTGTATATTAAAATGCAAAATCAGCAAGCCGTCGTAAATGCAACCGAACGCGAATTTAATAACTATACCGAAACCTTGCGACAGGTGGAAGCGGGAACGCTTGACCTTGAAGAAGTAACGATACGCGGCGGGCGTGCGGTAAGAAACGCGGGCAACGCAGCGGAAGAAGCGGGCGACGGTTTCACAGTTGCAAAGGGCGCGATTGCGGGATTTATCGCAAACGGCTTGACCGCGCTTGTGAATATTGGCAAAAACGCTATATCAACCGTTCTCGGCTTGGCGGACGCAACGCGCGAATATCGTCAAGTCCTTGCAACGCTTGACACGGCGGCGGACGACGCGGGCGTTTCGGCGGAATATATCAAAGACAAGTTCGCCGACGTTATGGGCGTATTTAACGACGAGGGCGCGGTTACGGAGGGATTGAATAACCTTATGGCGGCGGGCTTTGACGCAAGCAATCTCGACGCGATCACCGAGCAAATCGAGGGCGCGGCTTTGAAATTCAAGGATACGTTAAAATTCGAGGGCATTTCGGACGGGTTGCAAGAAACGCTCGCTACGGGCAAGGCAATCGGACCGTTTGCCGAATTACTCGAAAGAAGCGGCGTAAATCTTGAAACATTCGACGCGGGGCTTGCAAGCGCGACCACTTCGGCGGAAAAACAAAACTATGTCTTGCAAGAGCTTTCAAAATTAGGGCTTGGCGAGGTTTCAAAAAGCTATCGTGAGCAAAACGCGGATATGGTAGCGGCGCAAAAGGCGAACGTTGAATATCAAAATACCGTTGCGGCAATGGCTGACCGTATTGAACCTATAACGACGAAGATACGCGAGGGCTTTACGCGTATTCTTGAAAAGGTGCTCGAACTTACGACGGGCGTTGACTTTGAAGCGTTAGGCGCGGCTATTACGAATGCGTTTGATAAATTCATAAACGAAATTATGCCGAAAATCGTCGAGGGCTTGCAATGGGTGCTTGACAACAAAGACGAAATCCTCGCGGGGATTGTCGGCATTGGCTCGGCGTTTGTTGCTTGGAAAGCGGTATCAATTATTCAAGGCATTGTAAAAGCGTTTAAGGCTTGGCAGATAGCTACGGAGGGTATGACGATCGCGCAAAAGCTCTTAAACTTGGCAATGAAAGCAAACCCTATCGGTATAATTATAACTTTAATAACCTCGCTTGTCGGCGTAATAATCTACTTGTGGAATACAAACGAAGATTTCCGCAACGCAGTTACTAACATTTGGAACGGCATAGTAAACGCGTTCAAGAGCGCGGGGGAAAAAATCGGCGGCATATTTAAGAATATCGGTAAATTTTTCGGCGATTTGAAAGACGCAGGGCTTAACATTGTAAAGGGTATTTGGGACGGTATAAGCGGCGGCGCAAAATGGCTGAAAGATAAAATCACGGGCTTTGCGGGCAATGTCGCGGGGTGGTTTAAAAAGGTTTTCAAAATCAATTCCCCGTCGCGACTTATGCGCGATGAAGTCGGCAAATTTATCGGTCAAGGCGTGGGCGTTGGCATTGTGGAAAGCATACCGTCCGTCAAAAAGAACCTCGGCAAATTCTCGGGCTTTATTACGAACAATCTCGGCGGGATTAAAAACGGTTTATCCGTCGGTGTAGCGGGCGCGGGCAATTACGCAAGCGCGGGCGCGTACCGTGCGGGCGGAAACGTAACGGTGGACGCTCGGCAAACAATCCACTATAACGGCGCATTATCGCGCAAGCAAATTATGCAGCAGCGCAACGATAATTATATCGCCGTTGAAATGTACTTGAAAGGCAAGGGGGCGATTTCATAATGTTTGGATTACAGCTTGAAAACAGCAACGGCGCGGCGGTCGATATCAATGACGGCGTTCGGTACGAAGTATTAAGCGTTAGCGGATTGACACCGCCTCCCGCGTCCGTTTTCTCGTCCAAAAGCCCGAACCGAAAGGGCAGGAAGAAAAACGGCTCGACGCTTGATTATCGGGCAATCGTTATTCAAATAAAATTGCTCGGCGATATTGAAAAGAGCCGCAACGACCTTTACGCTTGGGTGGACACGGAAGAAGAAATCAAGGTTCTTTACAGCAATGCGCTGAAAAGCGTTTATTGCGAGGGAACGGTTACGGAATGCGAAATCGACCTTTTCACGGATAACGAGGTGGTAAACCTTGCGATTGAGTGCGACGACCCGTATTTCAAAGATTTGCAGGAAATAAGCGCGGATATTTCCGCGTTATTGAAACAATTTACTTTCCCGTTCGCAATCGACGCGGCGGGCGTTCCCTTTTCGACTATGCGCGAAAATAATACGACTAACGTATTCAACGCGGGCGCGGAAACGGGCATGAAAATAACCGTGAAATGCAAAGGCGATTTGTCAAACTTGCGGATATACGACGCGAACGATACAACGCGTCAATTCAAAATCAATTACACGTTCGCGGAAAATTGGCTGATTGAGATTGATACGGAAAGCAGCCCGAAAACCGTCAAGGCGATCAAGCCCGACGGCTCGGTTATCAATCTATTGAAATACGTATCGAATAAGCCGACTTGGTTTACCTTGAAAAAGGGTAATAATCATTTCGGTTATACGGCGGATAGCGGGGAAGTCAACGCGGAAATATCAATCGGTTTTCGTAATCATTATTTGGGGGTTTGATTATGCAAATTTATATCCTCAATCCCGATTACGAGATTATCGGTTTAATAGACGAAGCGGACAGCGTGGTATGGCACAAGAAATACAACGACGTAGGCGAAGCGGAACTCTATTTGCCTTGTACGGAAAACTATCTCGCTTTACTCGAAAAGGGCAATTATTTATTCCGCTACGACGACGATATGTTTTGCAAAATCGAAACCGTCGAAATCTCGACGGACGCGGAGCAAGGCGATTATATCACGGCAACGGCGGCGGATATTTGCAAAATCCTTTCGGGGCGTATTGTATGGGATAACTTCACTTATACGGGAACGGTCGGCGGATTTCTTAAAAAGGTATTAAACGAAAACGTTATCAATTCAACGCAACGGGTGCGAAATATCCCGAATTTCACGCTTAACGGAAGCATTGACAGCATAACGGACGAAATCACGTACACGACAAAGAGCGACGATATATTACAGCTTATTATAACGACTTGCAAGGCGTATAATTTAGGCTTTCGCGTATCGTATGAGAAAGACTTTGCGCAGCTTGTTTTCCGCGTTTACAGGGGCAAAAACAAGGCGACGATTGAAAGCGGCGAATATGTGGAGTTTTCCCCGCAATTCGCGAATATCCTCTCGTCAAAGTATAAGACGGACGAAAGCAATCATAAAACGGTTGCTGTCGTTGGTGCGAAAGACAGCGACGGAAGCCTTATGTATATTACCGTTTACGCGGGGAATGCAGAGCCGCAGGGCGAAGCGCGAAAGGAAATTTACATTGACGCGACGAGTACGAGCCGTGATATTACGGCGGACGAATTGCTTGAAATGTTCCCCTCGGCGACGCTTTCGGGTACGACCTATTACGAAACGATTTCGGGCGTTCAAATAGCCGTTGCAACGGTGAACGGGGAAAAGGTAACGGTTACCGATTTCGCGTTTGAAAAAATACTTAAAACAATCGGGTATAACGCGCTTGTGGAACGGAAGCAAACGCAATCATTTACGGGCGAAGTTGATACGATTGATACTTACGAATACAAGACGGATTACGACCTCGGCGATATTGTCAAGGTTATCA
>JAEIGA010009238.1_pt1 | contig 14915 bp, 13 predicted proteins | sample 9270691 | NCBI WGS metagenome assembly JAEIGA01 (sample SAMN17057246, study PRJNA624740) | gut metagenome | biome: biome; isolation source: fecal sample | host: Bos grunniens | place: China: Xizang | collected 2019
GAGACCCTCGACGTTGCCGAATCAGTGAAGGAGGAGCTCAGAGTGATCACTCCTTGGACCTACACCGGATTCTAGGAACTGTCATCCCCGATCAGGAACTGTCATTCCGAGCTTGTCGAGGAATCTATTCCTCAATTATATACACATCTTCGCCAGGGGCAGCAAAATTATATTGCTCTCTGGCGAATTTTTCTAATGTATCCAGATTCGACTCTCGCTGATCGATTATCATATCCATCTTTTCGATCTCGTCATGATAATACTCGATCTGCGCATTCTGGCTGCGGAATTCCTTTTTGGCATCGATCCAATGAAATATAGTATTTCCAGAGCCCCATAGCCACGACCATGTGAAATACAGCAACCACAAAGTGACAAACCATGTAAAATAGCGGTTATCACCTGTATACAAATTCTTTATCTTCTGCCAAATTTCCATAATTATTCACTGATATATCGACAAAAATAGTTATTTTTGGGAGATTTTTATCCATCGAAACAATTACACATTAAAATAATCAACATGAAACCTACACTTTTGGTACTTGCTGCCGGAATGGGCAGTCGTTACGGAGGACTCAAGCAGATGGACGGACTCGGTCCAAATGGAGAAACCATCGTTGACTATTCGATCTATGATGCAGTAGAGGCCGGCTTCGGCAAAGTCGTATACATCGTACGCGACTATTTCAAGGAAGATATGATCAAGCATGCCAGCGAGAAGTACAGCAACGTCACATGTCCGGACGGCGAGCCTCTCAAGTTTGAGTTCGTAACTCAGGAACTCCACAAGATTCCAGAGGGATTCGTCCTTAATCCTGAGCGCGAGAAACCATGGGGAACAGCCCACGCAGTGCTTATGGCAGCTGATGTGATCAATGAGCCTTTCGCTGTAATCAACGGTGACGACTACTATGGAAAGCACTCATTCAAGGTTCTCGCAGACTGGCTCAAGGCACATGAGGGAAAGACCGGAGAGTACTGCCTCGTAGGCTTCGAGCTTCAGAACACACTTTCAGAGTCCGGCGCAGTATCAAGAGGTATCTGCACAACAGGAGCAGACGGCTTCCTCACAACAGTGGTAGAGCATCACAAGATTGCACGTGCTGAGGACGGAAAGGTATACGGAGAGAACAGCAACACAGGAGAGACTGTTGAGGTCGACGGACTTGCAAACTGCTCTATGAACATGTGGGGCTTCACTCCTGACTACTTCGCAAAGAGTGCAGAGATCTTCAAGACCTTCCTCGCAAAGAGCGGACAGGAGCTTAAGTCCGAGTTCTACATTCCATACGCCATCGACAGCATGATCAAGGACGGAACCGGAAAAACCGAGGTCCTCACAACATCATCACGCTGGTTTGGAGTCACATTCAAGGAGGACAGACCTGGAGTGGTAGCAAAGTTCCAGGAATTTGCAGATCAGGGAATCTATCCTACACCTTTATATAAATAGATTTCCCAACCAGCCTGAAATGACAAGTAAAGGATTTTTCAGAAGACACAAAGGCAGGGGATCTTACGATCTCCTGTCTAATTATAATCACTTCATGCCAGGCTACATAGACCTGATTTGGGTGATTATCCTGATGGTATTGGGAACCTTCCTCGGCTCTCTCCTCATAGGAGGCATCACTGTGGCCGGATATGCACAGGAAGCAAGCAGATACGGAATGCTGATAGCATATCCATTGATGTTCATTCCTTCAATGCTTTACGCATCAGCCAAAAGCAGAAGGAACGAAGGATTTGAGGACGGCTACACCGTTGACAACAACAACTTCGGTCCACACAAAGGCTACACCATGGCCTTCGTTACAGCAGTAATGACTGTGGCCACAGCATTCCTGATAGAACCCGTCGGCCTTCTGCTGCCTGAAATGCCGGAAGACATGAAGCTGCTCATGGAGGCAATGTTGGATGGCCCTGCATGGGTGACACTGATATCAGTATCCATATTCGCCCCGTTCTTCGAGGAATGGCTCTGCAGAGGAATAGTGCTGAGAGGCATGTTGAAGAAAGTCGGCCCAACATGGTCAATCATCATTTCTGCTGTATTTTTCGCCCTGATACATATGAATCTATGGCAGGCTGTCCCAGCATTCCTGATGGGTATCGTATTCGGATATGTATACTATAAGACAGGTTCATTGAAACTGACAATGCTCATGCACTGCGTAAACAACACAATGGCATTTGCAGTAAGCAGGATACCGTCATTGGAAAATGTGGATTACTTCATGGACATATTAAGTCCATGGGCATACGCAGGCATCTGCATAGCAGCGGTCACAGCACTCTCATTCGGCATCATTCTCCTCAAAGGCATCCACCAGAAAGACGGAGACCTTGGAGGATGCAGACTGATAAAGAGTATATTTTAAAGACCCAGGCTTTTAGCCATCGATTCAGCCTGCTGAAGAGAATCAAGTTTACCGACATCTATCATATGGAGTTCCTTAGCCGGGACTCCATATATTTTATGCTCCGCACAGATCGAAAGATAGAAGTCGATTATAGGGAAACGAGGATTTTCGGAATACTCTTCCATCACATCAAACACTTTATCCGACATGATATGAATACCTGAAAAAGCCATTCTGACACATTGTTCAGGGTTCAGATCCGGGTATGGAGAGCGCACCTCTCCTGTCTTTACATTTGTCCAACCGACAAGGCGCATGGAATGAGGATCAAACAGAAGATAACGTGATGTTTTACGTTCGCTGACAAGCAGTGCTGCCATTGCATCTTCGGGGAAAGACCGTTCAAACCATTCGAGGTCGACATCAGAAAGTATGTCGACATTGTGGATCAGGAATCTTCCGCATCCGTCCAGATACTGACGGGCGTGAAGAATGCCGCCCCCGGTCTCCAGAAGTTCCTTCCTCTCATCACTGACCTTTATGCTCATGATATCCTGACGCACGACCCATTCTTCGATCTTGTCAGCAAAGTGATGCACATTCACAACAGCTTCCTCAACACCAGAAGCCTTCAGCTTTCTTGCAACGTGTTCAATAAGAGGACTTCCTCCAACCGGCACCAAAGCCTTTGGAAGCGTATCGGTTATAGGTTTCAGACGGGTGCCAAGGCCCGCCGCGAATATCATTGCCTTCATAATATCGTATCGATTCCTTGTTCTCTGTGGATGAGACGGACACGGATGTCCGGATATTTCTGCGAAAGATGGGCAGCAACATGTTCGGCACTATAGACCGAACGATGCTGACCACCTGTGCAGCCGAAACTTACCATAAGATTTGAGAATCCGCGACGGCGGTATGTCTCCACATGGGCATCAACCACCGCATAGACATGACTGAGGAATTCCGTTATCTCACCATCATCCTCCAGGAACTTCATCACCGGCTCATCACGTCCTGTAAGTTTCTTGTACGGCTCGTATCGTCCCGGGTTATGGATAGAACGGCAGTCAAACACATACCCTCCCCCATTTCCCGACGGATCGTGAGGGATACCTTTCATATATGAAAAGCTGTACACCTTCACTTCCAGTACACCTTCTGGACACTCTCCCCTTGCAAAACGAGGCAGTTCAACGAGCTCCCTGAGTACCTTAGTCAAGTATGGATATTCAGCAAATCCCTCAGAGATCATATCCTTAAGTTCAGAGATGGCGGCCGGAATGCTGGTGACGAAATTCGCCTTATGCTCCACCCAGCCTCTGAACCCATAGGCTCCCAGAACCTGAAGAATGCGGAAGAACACAAACAGACGAAGACGTTCCTCAAACGACTTTCTGTCCACTTCCCTATACTCCTTCAACGCATCCAGATAGGCGTCAAGCATGCGTCTTTTCTGCTCATCACTGAAACCGGCACGTGCATGCCACGCAAAAGATGCGACATCGTAGTATATCGGACCGCGACGTCCTCCCTGAAAATCAATAAAATACGGCTCACCATCACGAACCATCACATTGCGGGCATTAAAATCCCTGTAAAGGAAGGTCTCCGGATTCTCATCCAGCAACGCGTCAGCAAGATTTTCAAAGTCATCCTGGAGCTTTACCTCATTGAACTCCAAGCCGGAAGGCTTAAGGAAACAGTATTTGAAGTAGTTCAGGTCAAACATAACCATACGCCTGTCAAAAGACGGCTGAGGATAGCAGACTGAAAAATCCAGTCCCTGGGCACCTTCGAACTGAATCTTAGGCAGCATGGACATAGTCCTGCACAAAAGTCTCTCTACCTCTTCAAGTCCCTCACCGTTCTTGCGAGCCTTGCACAGCATATCAAACAACCCCTGGTCGCCCATGTCTTCCTGAAGGTAAGCCAACGAATCATCGCTTACAGCAAGTATCTTCGGCACATTGATAGCCTTTGATGCGAAATGCCCGGCTATTGTCAGAAACGCTTTGTTTTCAAGAGCATCAATTCCTATTACACCTATACATGTGCCACCCTCACCGGCAAGACGATAATACTTCCGATTGCTGGCAGAACCGGTCAAAGGAGTGCATGCTATCAGCTCTTTATTGAATATCGATCTATATAATGACTTAAGTGTTTCCATAAGATAAATTATTTGCGAATTTAAGAAATTGTCAGAGAAAAAAGATTAAATTTGTTGGATTTAAATTCAACAAGGCATGCTTAATTACGCATATTGCTCTGACAAGTACCAGTACACAATGGGAAAGTCATTCTATGACAGCGGCATGAAAGACCAGCGCGCCGTCTTCAACATGTTCTACAGGAAAGCCCCGGAAAACAACAACTGGGCTGTGGTCAGCGGAATCGACGAGGTCATCGAGATGATCGAGAACCTGGGAAACATGGACCCTGCCTTTTTCGAGAAGTTCCTTCCGGGAGAAGAATATAGAGATTTCAGAGGCTATCTGTCTGCAATGAAGTTCACCGGCACAGTGTACGCCATGCGCGAAGGTGAAATAGCATTTCCAAACCAGCCGATAATCATAGTTGAAGGCCCGCTCATTGAAGCCCAGGTTCTTGAGACACCGATGCTCTGCATCATGAACCACCAGATGGCGGTAGCTACAAAGGCTTCTAGAGTATGCCGCGCTACAAACAGGCCGGTGAGCGAATTCGGTTCCAGAAGAGCACACGGCCCTTGGGCTGCCACATATGGAGCCAAGGCAGCAATCATCGCCGGATGCAGCGCGACCTCAAACATTCTGACCGGAACGATGTTCGATTACGGCTCGACAGGAACCATGGCCCACAGCTATGTGACATCATTCGGCTGCAGCGTGCAGGGAGAGTACAATGCATACGACACATACATAAAAACACATAAGGGAGAGCCCCTTATTATGCTGATTGACACCTACGACACGCTCAAGTGCGGCATCAGGAATGCAATCAAGGCATTCAAGGCAAACGGCATAGACGACAATTATAAAGCTGGATACGGAGTACGTCTTGACAGCGGAGACCTCGCATATCTGTCAGCAGAATGCCGCAGGATCCTTGACGAGAACGGATTGGCAGGGTGCAAGATCTTTGCAACAAACTCTCTTGACGAATACCTTATCACCGACCTCGAGCGTCAGGGAGCATGTATAGACTCATACGGAGTCGGCGACGCGATAGCGACCAGCAAGGCCAACCCATGCTTCGGAAACGTATACAAGCTGGTAGAGATCGGCGGTGAAGCGGTACTGAAACGCTCGGAAGATAAGATCAAGCTCATCAACCCGGGTTTCCAGATCACATACAGAATCATGATCAATGACCCTTCCAAGGGAGAAATCTACAAGGTTGACGTGACATGTCTTCGAGGCGACGAGCTCAGCAGAAAGATTGAGGCCGGAGAGGAATTCACTGTATGCGACGAGTACGACCGTTACAAGACCAAGACCTTCCTGCCGGGAGAATACACAGTTCTCCCACTCCAGCATAAGGTGATGGAAAACGGCAAGAGATGCGTTCCGTTCCACACACTGATGGAAAAGAAGGACTACTACAACAGCACCCTCAATCATTTCAGCCCGAGTGAGCGCCGACTCATCAACCCACATTACTATAAAGTGGACATCTCCGACGACCTTTACAATCTGAAGATCGGTATCCTGAACCGCCTGAACAAAGAAATTAAAGAATATGAAAAATAGCGCCCTGGTTGTAGTAGACATGCTTTATGACTTCATTGACGGAAGTCTCGCATGCCAGAATGCAGAAAATGCAGTCCAAAAGACTCTTGAGTTCATTGATGCCCAGACAAAAGGTCAGGGCGGTGAGGAACACGAGATTCTTGATACCTTCCCTATACTTTTCATCCGCGACCATCATCCTGCGGACCACTCATCATTCAAGGAACAGGGCGGCATCTGGCCACCACATTGCATTGCCGGCACCCACGGAGGAGAAATTCACAAAACTCTCCAGCCATATGCATGCGAGGAGCTCACATTCGACAAAGGATGCCGACAGGAAACCGAGCAATATTCCGGATTTGAGGGCCTCAATATCGCAGGACAGTCACTCGGAGAAATCCTTGAACTCCTGGACACTACCGATGTATATGTATGTGGCATCGCAACTGAATATTGCGTGCGCACCACTTGTGAGGACATATTGAAAGCCGGCCACAAGGTGCATCTGCTCAAGGACTGTCTCGCATACGTAGACCATGAGGGTCATCTCAAAGCCATTGAGGAAATGGCCTCACAAGGTATAAGTATTGCCTAATTAATAATTATTCGTACCTTTGCAGGCTTGGTATGAAAAAAACTTTAGCTAAAATATGGATTCCCGCATTGCTGGTAACGGTGGCTGCAATACAGTCATTCGGTATCGATTTGGGTAGAGCTGTCTTCTATAAAAAGTGGGCAGATACCCTCACTACATCCATTTCAGCTGATACTTCATCAATAAAACCACCTAAGACAGACAGCATCGGCCAAACTGCCGACAGCCTGCCACAGCCTGCAGATTCCTTGAGTCCATCTGCAACTGATACATTGGATCTCCAGGTCTCGGATTCATTGGCACTGCCAAAGACCGACACCCTGTTCATAGCGGCAAGAGACACCATAAAGATACCAGACTCTCTCGAGTTCACAGATCCTTTCTTCTATAAATATTATATAGCAGTAAAGGATTCCACTACCAGATTTCACGTACGCGACTCGCTCTTGCAGGCCGGAGACACACTGGAGCTTCAACGCCTTGATTCATTGTACATCAAGGACTCGACTGAAGTCGCCATAGCTAAACACAATGCATGGTATGCATCCCTCAGCCGCAAAGAACGCAGAAAATACGATGCCGAGCAGATGCTCCCTGCGCTTATCGCAGAAGCCAACCGCAAGATGGCCATCAAAGACAGCATACGCGCATACAAGGACAGTGTGATCGAGAACACACCGAGGATCCTGCAGACGTTTGCATTCCCTGATTCAATGCAGTACAAGAGAATCGTCACATGGACTCACGACAGGGATTTCCACGAGCTTGTCGGCCTTCGTGATCAGTCTCCTGACTCGTCGTTCAATGTAAACTTCCACGATTACCCGTTCTTCAAGCAGGATGTAAATGCCACATGGCTGGGAGTTGCAGGTTCTCCTACGGAACTGTACGACTACTTCAAGAGACAGGAAGAGGACAATGCCATCTTCTATACTCCATACCAGATATGGAGCAACAATCCGGAAAACCTGCCGCAGTACAACACAAAGACAACTTATACTGAGCTCGACTATTACGGAACCCTCTTCGCCAATAAGGAAAAGGAGGAATCCAACATCAAGGTCCTCACGACCCAGAACATAACTCCTGAGCTGAACATCATGCTCCAATATACCAGATTCGGAAGCAATGGTATGCTCAAAAGGGAGGATGTCAACAACAGAAACGCCGTCATGGCGGCCAACTACACAGGCAAGAAATACCTGATGCATGTCGGATACATATACAACAGGATCAAGAAAAGCGAGAACGGAGGAATAAAAGACCTTATGTGGATCCGAGACACGACAGTAGATGCCCGAGAAATTGACGTCTACCTGAAGGATGCAAGCAATGACCTCAAGAAGAACACCATATTCCTGGACCAGAGCTACAGGATTCCGCTGTCATTCCTGGATAAGGATGTCCGTGCCGAAAAGAAACTGAGAGCACAGGAAGATCTGAAACTGGACAGCCTGAAATCCTTTGGAGACTCAGCCAGCATAGCTGAATACGAGAAATCAATCGAAACAAGAAGGGCCCGTAAGGAAGAGACAGACCTGGACACTCTTAAGACCGAACTCACCACAGCTTTCATTGGACACAGCAGCGAATATAGTGTATTCCGCAAGACGTACATGGACAACATAGCGACATCAGACACAGAGGGAAGGATGTTCTATGACGACCATTTCTATCTGAATCCTACCACAAGCCACGACTCGTTAAGAGTGATGAAGCTTGAAAACAAGATATTCATCCGTCTCCAGCCATGGAAGAGTGACGGCATTGTATCCAGACTGGACGTAGGTCTGGGAGACAAACTCCTGAACTACTTTGCATTCAGGCCTGTCGACTATGTCGAAGGCAGGAACAATGTAGTGCAGAACTCATTATACCTCTATGCAGGAGCCCAGGGACAGTATGAAAAGTATCTGCAGTGGAATGCAAAAGGACGATACACATTCCTCGGTCATGAGATAAACGATTTCTCAGTTGAGGGAAATGTCGCATTCAATGCATATCCTTTCAGAAGAGACAGAAAAAGTCCACTGACCTTGAACGTGCATTTTGAGACATCTCTAAAGGAGCCTGACTACTACCAGCAGCATCTGTACACCAACCACTACAAGTGGGATAACGACTTCAGCAAGATCTCCACTACCAAACTGGAGGCCTCTCTGAACATTCCGAGATGGGAGATGGATGCATCCTTCGGATATGCATTGCTGGGCAACAATATATATTATGATACAAAAGGAATTGTGCAGCAGAATTCTTCACCAATGAGCGTGATTTCAGCTTCGCTGCGCAAGGACTTCAGAGTATGGAAGTTCCACCTGGAAAACAGAGCATCACTGCAGTTCTCGTCAAACAGCGAGGTCATGCCTCTGCCGTTACTGTCATTGAACTTGAGATGGTATTTCCAATTCGATGTCGTGAAGAACGTCATGAAGATGCAGGTTGGAGCAAATGGAATGTATACCACAAAATGGTATGCTCCTGGCTACAACCCGGTCCTTGGTGTTTTCCACAACCAGTTCGACGAAAAATTCGGAGGTTGTCCATACATAGACGCATTTGTAAACATTCAGTGGAAAAGGTGTAGTATATTTATCAAAGCAATTAATGTAAACATGGGATGGCCGGCAAAGAAGGCAGATTACTTTACTGCAGCCGGTTATATCAATTCGCAGCGTGCATTTAAATTCGGAATCACATGGCCATTCTATGTGTTCTCGAAAAAGAATGCATCAATGTCAAGCGGAGGAAACACTAACGCGGGAGGCGGCAGAAGTTCCGGAGCTGGACAAAACGGCAGCATGGGAAGAGGCGCGGGTGGAGGCGCTTCAATGCCGGGCATGCGACAGCAAAACAGAAGGTAAGAATGAAGATTTCAAAAAATTATTTAAAGACACTCAGATTCGTAACAATTACGGCATTACTGATGATTGCCAGCCCTCTGCTTGAAAGCGGACGCACACATACAGAAAGTCTGATCGACATGTACCACTTTTCTGGCAGGACTTTGATCTGCGCAATCAATCTTGGAGACGACATGAGGGGTTCACACGGTCTTGAGACAGGACTGGCGTACCAGATGATCAAAGACTTTGGACGTGACAACAACTGCACAGTCGAGATCATAATAGGACACAGCAGCTCTGACTACATTGCGGAACTAAAGCAAGGCAAGATCGACCTGCTCATGATGCATCATGAAGACTCAGAAGGAAAGGAGGGTATCCTTTTATCAGACAATATCATTGACTGCTCGGCACTTGCAGTCTGCGAGGGAAAGGACGGACATATCCGTGAGATCAATGAATGGATAGTCAACTACAAGGCATCGGAAGAATACGAAAATCATAAAAGGCTTTATATCAGGCCATTCAATCCTATCAGACGCGCCGAAAGAGGAGTTATTGCAGAAAGCGTCAGTCCATATGACGCCCTGTTCAAGCAGTACGCTGCAGAACTGGGATGGGACTGGAGGATGCTGGCAGCCGTCGTATATCAGGAATCAAAATTCTCTATAGGGTCACGTTCACATAGAGGAGCTATGGGACTTATGCAGGTAATGCCGCAGACTGCAGCATACTACCAGATCAGCAACCTTACTGATCCACAGCAGAACCTGTCCGCTGGTACCAGCCACCTGAAAAGGCTTGAGAATCTCTACAAGGGATGCGACATGACACCTGAGGAAAGGATCCGCTTTACCCTTGCAGCATACAATGCCGGCGAAGGAAGAATCAAAGACTGCAGAAATCTTGCAAAGGCCAAGAAACTCAATGAGAATGAATGGAGCAACATAGTCAAGGTCATCCCATTGATGAATGAAGATTCGATACTTTCTGACGAGAATGTAAAACTCGGAAAGTTCAAGGGCACAGAGACCATTGCATATGTGGATAATGTGATGGCATTGTATGAAGCCATCTGCAAGATAAGCCCACGCTAATCCATCTTTACAGTCTGGGCCGGATCCACACGGAGCACAAATAAAGAAGGCAGCAACAGCAGCATCATAATGGCAGCAAATGCAATCAGGTCTGCCAGAAGGACTACCGTCATATCAATGTGCACAGGAACATATGATACAAAATAGTTCACCGGATCCAATGGTATGAGATGAGTTTTCGTCTGTATCACACAGAACAGAAGAGCCAAGACATTTCCAATCAGCATACCCTTAAGCACAGTACCAGCGGCACGTGTAAGAAACACATTGACGATCTGCATGTTACGCATGCCGAGTGATTTAAGCAAGCCGATAGTCGATATGTTCTCAAACAACATTATCAGAAGACCTGAGATCATATTGACACCGGCAACAGCGATCATCAGCACAAGCACAAAGAGCACATTGAAATCTATCAGTGCTATCCACTCGAATATCTGAGGAAACCTGTCAACAGCAGACAACGGCATAAGCATATCATCATCATCAGAAAAGTTTTCATATATCTTTTCTGCAATAACAGATGTCGTCTGCTGCATGGAAGACTCATCCTTATAACTGTCATTCAGGGCAATCTCGAACATGGAGGTCTGATCTTCCGACCATCCGTTAAGTCTGCGCATGTCTGCAATATCAGCATAGACCAGAGCCCTGTCATCAGTACGGACCAAAGGCTCATATATATGAACGACGTTAAACTGACGGACCTTTATCTTCTCCCCGATGAAATAGGTAAGCATCCTGTCGCCGACCTGCAGACCAGATGTCTGTGCAAGAGTTGACGGAATGGAAACAGCCAGTGCCGTTGTATCCGGAAGAGGCATTCCGGCAAAACGTGCCACACCGCCCTCAACCCCTTTGATCATCACGCCGTAGATCTCCTCGGAGTGTCTTACTATGCCTGCTCGGTAAACGACAGGATCAATGGAACTTACAGAGGGCATCACCTCTATGTCATCCATATAAGACTGATGCATCTGTACAGGGGAAGACTCGTCAACATAACTCATGTCCGACATCATGAGCTGAACGTCACCTGTCATATCAGACAGACCTGTGCGAAGCTCATGACGAAAGCCGGAAGACACTGCGACAGCTATAATCACGACAAGAAAGCTGACAGCGATTGCCGCAGTAACTATTGGGCTCTTGTGAGAGAGCCTTCGGGCTATGAAAAAGCGAATCTTCATTAATTGAGAATCTGCTGCAGCATCTTGATATACTTCTTCTCCAGCTTGGAATTATTCAGTTTCCTGGCTGCTATAATGGCGTTGTTGATTATATCCTTAGCTTCCGGATCGATCTTCAAAGCCTTGTCATAATACTTCAGGGCAGTCTTGGGATCCTTTGAAACGACCATATGGTATGATCCTATGTTGGCAATGAAAGCAGGATTCTTAGGCAGGTAACCGTTCATTTTCTGAGACAGTTTCAGAAATGCCTCATAAGAGGAAGCTGTACCTAAGGAATACAGCGTAACGCAATATTCCTGCATCATCTGAGCAAAAAGCTCGGAATCAACTTCAAATGGATCTGAGTCTTCCTTATAGGTCCACACCTTTCCGGAAGTCATAAAATCATAAGCCAGACCAAGTATGTTGGAAAGAGCCATATCCGGACTCTCACGTTCATACGACATATAGGCATTAGCCTTAAGGAATCTGAAATCAAGTCTCTGAGGATAAATGGAGATGACTTTATCCACCACCTTGATCGCTTCACCAAACAACTCGTCATCATATTTCAGGACCTCATAATAATGCACGTCCGTTCCAGTAGAGTCCTTGAGGGTCAGCATGGGAGCGCTGCCTAGGTATTTCGCTTCCTTACGAGCCACAACCTCTGTTCCCTGACCCTTCGATAAATAATAATAAAAGCGGGCAAGCAGCATATCGGCACTTTCAGGCTCAGCCTTGCTCCAATTGTCTATCAGAGTCTCCATACCCACACCTGAGGGTCCTACCCTGTCAAGAAGAATATTGTATCTTCGCTGATAGTCCAATGTCTGCGCAGTTACCGATGCAGACAGGACCATAGCTGCCAACAAATATATAATTTTTCTCATAATCATTTGATATCCATTCTTATACGTCTACTCTGGGGATGTAGGCTATTGCACCTGTTGCCCAAATTTTTGACAAAACCGAGAGCAAGACCCTCATATCTGACCAGAAGATATCCTCTCGGAGCATCCGAAAATACGACCGCATCACGGTGCAGGTATGCAAGGGCAGTCTGCCTGTCCACCTCAACACATGGAAAGGCATCTTCTGCCAGCATCATGGAAAGTGCCAGATCCGCATCTGGAACCAGGTCCTTGCCTTTAACAACCCCCACAGCACAACCGGCAGCGACAACATGCAGCACATCCTCCACCTCAGACACATCAGAGGCAACATTCTCAGGCACTGCGGTTATCATTTCACCTTTAGTGCGCAATGACACCGGAACATTCAAAAACTGCTGTATCCCTTGCGGGAGAGTGACCTTTTTCTGGAGACGAGGCTGCTTTCTCAAACGTACAGGCACATCACTGAAGCTTACTGCAGAATCCTTACTCAAGACTGCACAATACTGTCCCTCGCCCTCCACATGGCCAGGCACGAGACTGTATCCCCGTTCGGTCTTCAACACTCCAGGCATTCCACCAAGAACATCATCAGACGTCAGGGCACAAGCCCCGAGCTCCGCAGCGATCCAATCCACATTACCGTCATTCTCCATCCTGTTGAACGTACAGGTCGAATACAAGATCAGACCTCCTTCTCTGAGAGACGGCCATACATCAGCAATGATCCTCCTCTGTCTTGCCTCACAAAGGGCGACATTGTCTTCGGACCACTGCTCCAGAGCTTCCTCATCCTTACGGAACATACCTTCACCGGAGCATGGAACATCCGCAACTATTATATCAAAGAAACCAGGAAGGGATGCAAAGGCGGCCGGATCATCAGAAGTCACCACCACATTCGGATCACCCCACAAGGCCACATTATCTGCCAGAATTCCGACTCTTGACTTCATGACCTCATTTGCAACCAACAGGAAACCGTCTCCCAGAAACTGACGCAATGAGGCCGCAAGATCTGTGGTCTTTCCGCCAGGGGCAGCACACAGGTCAAGAACCCTGAGCGGACGTCCAGACGGGATTTTCATCCCGGCAAGCATGTTTCGGAATGCATGTCCTACAAACATTGAAGACGAATCCTGCACATAATAGGCTCCGGCATGGAAAAGAGGATCCAAAGTAAATACCGGTCTTTCAGGGAGAATGAGTCCAAGGCTGCACCATGGCACTTCCCTGCCGCCCATCCGGGAACATTCCTTGAAGGGATTGTATCGCACTGATGTGGAGGCAGGCTTATCAAAAGCAGAAAAAGCGACAAGAGCATTCTCATGCCCTATCGCCTCTTCCATATATCTGATGAATGTATCCTTTATGTTCATATCAAGCCTTCGGCATCATGGACGGATCAAAGCCTTCCGGCATCCTGCCTTCAGACACTGCAACAAGAGAATCCACCACCTTATCAAGAGCCCCCTTGAGCTTACCGCCAAGAAGCGTCTTCATCATGAAGTTAAGATCCGCCTCCAGGATGATCTGGAATTCCGTCTTATAAGGATCCCCAGGGGCTGCATTGAAGAACATGACGAGTTCAAATTGAAACGGAGCGCCGTCGTCCTGAAATACAATCCTTGAATACGGAACCCTTTCAACCACCTTCACGCCGATAGTAAAGCCCTGTACATCAGCTTTTATTGAGTCGTAATCCGCCTGAACTCCCTGCTTCTTGTCCTCAGGCAGAAAACGCACAAAATTACGCATATCCACAAAGCCCATATACAACTCATAAGGGGCTTTGGATACTATCGCCTTCTTACTCTGTATCTCAACTGCCATATTACTCGTTCTTTCCCCAAGTCGAAGGAGAGAATCGCCATTCCTTGAGAACCTCGATATCAGACTCCTTGATGTAACCGATCTCACTTGCCACCTCTACGAGAGTGTCATAGTTTGAAAGAGTCGTAAGCTCTACATTTGCATCCTCGAAAGCCTTGCGTGACTGTGGGAAGTTGTATGAGAATATCGCCACCATGCCCATGATGTCAGCACCTGCATTGACCAATGCATTCTTTGCTGCAAGGCTGCTCATTCCGGTAGAGATGAGATCCTCTACGATAACGACCTTTGCTCCAGGCTCAAGAAGACCTTCGATCTGAGATCCGGTTCCATGATCCTTTGGCTTTGGTCTCACATAGCAGAATGGCTTTCCGAGAATATGAGCCACAAGATA